>Ga0315908_10000049_pt1 | contig 93442 bp, 86 predicted proteins | sample LakEriMetagenome_12_FD_203520 | JGI IMG/M metagenome (GOLD analysis project Ga0315908, IMG submission 203520) | Freshwater fungal communities from buoy surface, Lake Erie, Ohio, United States - Buoy 4 MA124 | ecosystem: Environmental > Aquatic > Freshwater > Lake > Lake biofilm | place: USA...
ATGATCTCCCCATTAGATTTTATAAAAAAATGGAGAGAAACAAAAAATGAAGAAAAAATAGAAATTACTATTTTTGATGATAGAATTAATAATTAAAAATAGGTCAACCTATTTTAGGGATGTACAAATTCAAATTCCTCTTCGATTTTTAAGCGAGAGCGACGTTTAATTTAAATTTGTAATCTGCTAATCTGCAATCTGTAATCTGTAATCTTCAACCTTCCAATCTCAACCCAGAGCTACATCCAAAATCATCATCACCAAAAAACCACCTATAAACCCAAGCACAGCAATATCGGTATATTTATCCCGCTGGGTTTCTGGAATCACCTCCTCTACTACGACATAAATCATAGCACCTGCAGCAAAAGCAAGGGCAAACGGTAAAATAGGTTGCATGTAAATAACAGCCAACGCTCCAATTACTCCAGCAACGGGCTCCACAATTGCAGAAAGTTGACCATACCAAAAACTTTTAAAACGACTCATTCCAATTCTGCGTAAAGGCATAGCGACAGCAAAACCTTCCGGGAAATTTTGAATTCCAATTCCAATAGCTAAAGCAATGGCTGCAGGAATCGTAGCACCATCGATTCCCAAAGAAGCTGCTCCAAATAAAACACCTACTGCTAAGCCTTCAGGAATATTATGTAAAGTAATCGCTAATACCAATAAAATAGACTTATGCAATTGGGTTTTAGTCCCCTCTTTTTCTTCTTCTTTAAAATTGATATGTAAATGGGGCAACCACTTATCCAAACAAAATAAAAACATGGCTCCTAATCCAAATCCAACTGCTGCGGGCATCCATTTCATAGACGGATACATCTTTTCCGACATTTCAATCGCAGGATTTAACAAAGACCAAAAACTCGCAGCAACCATGACTCCTCCTGTAAAACCAAGCATGGCATCTAAAACGGCGCGATGCATAGTCTTAAAAAAGAAAACAAAAGATGCCCCAGCTGCGGTTACCAACCATGTAAAAACGGTTGCCAAAAGAGCTGCATAAGCAGGGTCTATAGAACTGAAATAAGCGACTATTTGATCCATATTAAAAATGGTTATAAATAAAATTAGTTTATTTAAACTTAACAAATATAATTAAAAAAGTTAGACTAACCTAACTTTTTGATTTGTCAGTTTTCTAAGTATTTAATATTTGCTTTAAGTATTAACAAAGATTTCTATCTATATTTGTCCAAAAATTAGAAAAAAATGGCAACAAACAGAACGTTCACAATGTTGAAACCAGACGCGATTGAAGGAGGAAACGCTGGTAAAATTTTAGATTTAATCATTTCTAAAGGATTCAAAATTAAAGCTTTGAAATTTACTCATTTGAGTGAAGCTCAAGCAAAAGAATTCTATATCGAGCATGCTGAAAGACCTTTCTATGGTGAATTAGTTGAGTATATGACTTCTGGTCCTATCATCGCTGCTATTTTAGAGAAAGACAATGCAGTAGCTGACTTCAGAGCATTAATCGGTGCTACTGATCCTGCTGAAGCTGCTGATGGAACTATCCGTAAATTATACGCTGAAAGCAAAGGAAAAAATGCAGTTCATGGTTCAGATGCTGACGCTAGCGCTGAAAGAGAAGGTGCTTTCCACTTCGCTGCAAACGAAATTTTCTAATTCAATTAGAATTCATATTTAAAGCTGTCTCAAAAGGACAGCTTTTTTGGTTTATAAAAATAGATTTTCGTAGCGATATCCATGTCTCCTTATTTTATGAACGAATTGAAACGAATTGAAATGCTGGCTCCATAAGGTAGCTCGAAACGCATGTGGAGAGATCACCGAAATGGTAGCAATTTCAAAAGTTGAAAGAGGAAATAAAATACAGAGACGAGTTTTCTTTTGTTTCTTTTCTTTTGCGGAAAAAGAAAAGAAAATCAATACATTTGAAAAAAACACTACATGCAAAACTACTCCCATACAGTCCTAGAACGTTTCTTAAAATACGTTCAAATAGACACAACCGCAGATCCGCTGTCCCCTACTTTCCCATCATCGGAAAAACAAAAAGATTTAGCCAAAGTTCTATTAGAAGAATTAAAAGCAATGGGAATCTCTGACGCTGAAATGGACAATTGGGGATATGTATATGCAACAATTCCAAGTAATTCAGACAAAAAAGGAATTCCTACCATTTGTTTTTGCTCACACATGGATACTGCTCCCGACTGTAGTGGTACAAACGTAAAACCAATCGTACATAAAAATTACAATGGATCACCTATTGTATTACCAGACGACCCTACCCAAATCATCACAACAGAAAAACACTCCTATTTAAAAAGTAAAATCGGAGATGATATTGTTACAGCGAGTGGGTTAACCTTATTAGGTGCTGATGATAAAGCAGGAATCGCCATCATCATGGACTTTGCGCATTATCTGGTTAATAATCCACAAGTGAAACACGGAGATGTTCGCATTTTGTTTACACCGGACGAAGAAGTGGGTCGTGGTGTAGAACAATTAGATATGAAAAAATTAAATGCAGATTACGGCTACACCTTGGATGGTGGAACTTTGGGATCTTTGGAAGACGAATCGTTTTCAGCGGATGGAGTTACGATTACTATTCATGGAAAAAGTGCTCATCCAGGTTATGCAAAAGGTAAAATGGTGAACGCCATAAAAGTAGCATCGGAAATAGTGGCTGCTTTACCAAAAAATGAATGGTCTCCCGAAACAACCGAAAAAAGAGAGGGTTTTGTTCATCCTACTTCCATCAAAGGAGAATTAGAAACGGCAACCCTCAATTTCATTATCAGAGATCATGATACCAAAAAATTAGCTGAACACGAAGCGCGTTTACAAAACATCGTAAATGATGTACTAATCAACTATCCTGAATTAGAAACTTCTTTCGAAATAAAAGAACAATACCGAAACATGAAAGAGGTCTTAAATATAGTCCCTTTCGTGACAGATTATGCAATCGAAGCCATGAAACGTATTGGTATAGAATCAGAAGCAACGATCATTCGCGGAGGAACAGACGGTTCAAAACTTTCGTTTATGGGCCTACCTTGTCCAAATATTTTCACAGGTGAAATGGCTATCCATTCACGTCACGAATACGTAAGTGTACAAGATATGGAGAAAGCTGTAGCTACTTGTGTGGAACTAATCCAAATCTGGGAAGAAAGAAGTTAACGCGGTGTCTGAGGCCCTCGAAGACCCGCTTCTAGAAACTTTCTATACTTCTCAACATTCGGTTCATAACCCAGGGGTGCAGAAATATCATTCCCCTCAGCATCAATTAAAACATACAATGGTTGGGTAATTTGATTATAATGAGTAATCTCATAATCCGACCATTTCATTCCAATCGTTGTCATTTTAGCTTGTAACGCTTTCGAAAACTTTTGCTCATTTAAAGGCAAAGGTGTTCTATCATCCACATACAATGAAACAATAATCAAACTATCTTGCAATAAAGGTTTAATAGCAGGATCTAACCAAATTTTTGATTCTGTACGACGACAATTTGCGCAGTTATGACCAGTAAAATCAAGAAGAATATTCTTCCCTTCTAATTTAGCTAGTTCTTTCGCTTTTTCTAATTCGTGAAACACCAAGATACTTCCATCAGAAACAGGATGCATGTATTGTTTAAACGCTTCATAATGTGTGCTATTTGTAGAACTTGAAGCAGATCCCTCTCCTCTAACAAAACTAAAATTATCTTCACTATGTGTTCTTGGAGGGGCTACTCCGTCGATTAACTGTAAAGGTGCTCCCCACATTCCAGGTAATAAATACAATCCAAACACAAACGCTGATAAGGCAAACAAGAAACGTGTGACCGTTAATTTTTCTACATTCGAATCATGGGAGAACTTTATCTTACCTAATAAATAAAACCCTATTATAAAGAAAATCACCGTCCAGATTGCAACAAATAGTTCTCTTGTTAAAATCCCCCAATGATATGCTAAATCTACTCCAGATAAGAATTTCATTGCTAAAGCTAATTCTAATAAACCTAATACTACTTTCACCGAATTCAACCATCCTCCCGATTGAGGTAAAGAATTTAACCAACCTGGGAATACAGCAAACAATGCAAATGGCAAAGCTAAAGCAACCGCAAATCCTCCCATTCCAATAGCAGGTGCCAACATAGCTCCATCAGCAGCTGACTCAACTAATAAAGAACCAATTATTGGACCTGTACAAGAAAAAGATACCAAACTTAAGGTAAATGCCATAAAGAAAATTCCGATCAATCCTCCTTTGTCAGCATTATTATCGGCTTTATTTACCCACGAACTAGGTAATCGTAATTCAAATGCTCCTAAAAATGAAATCGCAAAAAAGATGAATATCGCAAAGAAAATAAGGTTCATCCAGACATTTGTAGAAAGGTCATTCAATCCTGAAGGTCCTAATGCTGCAGTTACTAATAAACCTAAAGCTACATAGATAAATATGATTGAAAATCCATACAACAAAGCATTTGCAATTCCTTTGGCACGTGTTTTCGAACGTTTCGTAAAAAAAGTAACCGTCATTGGAATCATAGGGAACACACACGGTGTCAATAAGGCGATTAAGCCGCCACCAAATCCTTTGAGAAAAATAACCCAAAGTGTATCTTTCGATTTTTTAGAAGTGGTTGGTTTCTTTTTTACTACAACATTTGATGTTTTGTCAGTGTCTTTTTTCGTTTTAACAACATTATTATCAACTACTTCTGTTTTTACAATTGAGTCACCTTTAATCGTTGTATTTAAATTAACTGCTTTGTATCCCGTAGCCTTTAATGTAGCTTGTTCATCTACAGGGGGTAAACAACCAAATTCATCCGAACAAATCATAAATGAATAGGTTAAAGCGATATCCATCGGCGCATCCTGTAAAAATTCAATTTCTTGTTTGAAAATTGCTGTTCCTTCAAAATACAAAGATGTACCTAAATCATCGTTATGTGTTAGCGGCTTTTTAGTATCTTGTAGTTTTCCAATTAACTTATACTTTTTTGAAGGTGAAAATGTTAGTTTTGTTGGTATACCTGTAAAACTCGCTTTTTCAGGATTGTGGTTGACAGAATATACATGCCATCCCTTTTTTAGCTTTGCACTTGCTACAACATACGCATGTGATTCATCTTTCTTTTCGAAAGAAAAATCCCAAGTAATTTTATCGTGCCAATCAGGACCAAATTGAGAAAACACTTGATTATCAACAAACAACAATAAAAAGAAAATCAGCCTTTTAAACATCACATTCTTCATACAAATGTATTTAAAATAAAAATCCGTTTTGAATTAGACAAATCTAACACAAAACGGACAATCTCTGTGTAACAAAAAGTACGTTACGCGTATTTTTATTAATATTTAACTTCTACGATACGACTGATCGGAATCCAAACACCACCCTTTAAACAAATGTACTTAGAACCCGTAGCCCAAATAGTTGTTTCAACTCTTTTAGGTCCTTCATCATCATGAAAATAAATGGAAACTTTTGAATGATATCCATTGCCCAAACGCGTAGCCTGTTCTAATTGATGTCTCAAATCTTCATGTTGTTCGATTTCCATTTCTTTATTAAAAGTCATCGAAGAAACCGATTCCTTTTCTATTGTTTTGTATTGCGAGATATCCATAATCAATATTTTTGAAGTTAATATTCTAGTAATATTCAACTAATACACAAACATAATAAAAAAAATCTAGATAAAACACACTTAATCTTTATGATATGTTCTAAAAACAACCTATTGAATAGTTAACAAATCACTCTTTGAACATGAACACAAATAATATTCGTAGAGTTTTGATTTGCTATTTTTTTCTTAGCAACTGAAATTAAAGGACATGCTAGAATCCCATCAACATCAACTAAGACAGGCCATTGTAATCGCTCAATTGCTTTTATTTTAGCATCATTTAGAACATCTGAGATTAATCTACTTCCCTTCATTCCAATAGGAAAAATGCGATCAGATTTCTGCCATGGTCTCATGCTAATTTCTCCTTCTACTAAATCAAGATCGAAAAACAATTCGTTTTTAGAAAAGCTAATTGGCAATTTATTTATTTTAGTTATACTAAATTTTATGTCAATTTTAGGAAAAAATCTTTCAAATGAAAATCCATCTTTTTCTTTAAACACGCGCAAACAATTTCGGGTTTCAATATACTTCCCTTTTTGCACTTCAAACAACTTGTAAAATGATTTAATCTCGGAAGCATTCAACCCAAGCATAAAAAGGAACTCTACCTGTTGATTTTGAGATAAGAGATTAAAATCTTTCAATGCTAAACAACCGGTGCTTTTAGTTTTTTCAACTAAATGAAATATGGAAGATTGAATGTTTTTTAATTCAGTTTGAAACGTATTGACAAGAGTTATTACTGCTTCATCTAAATTTGAAACGTGTTGAAGCATTTCAGGAATGAATTTATTTCGCAAAGCATTTCGCTTATATTTTAATGATTGGTTACTTAAATCTTCTCTCCAATCCCAATGATTTAGTTTAGCAAAACGAATAATTTCTTGTTTTGAAAATTGTAATAAGGGTCTAATCTTTTCATTATCTAACTCAAGCATACAAGCCAAACCTCGTATACCCGATTTTCTAGCAAGATTTAAAAAAAAGGTTTCAATCTGATCATCTTGATGGTGAGCTATAGCTATTATCCCACTTTCATGTTTTTCTATAAAAGACTGAAAAAAATCATATCTTATATTTCTTGCTACAGCTTGTAGATTACCTCCTTGATTTGATAAAATTGCTCTTGTATCGACTTTCTTTACATACAATGGAACTCGCAATTCTTTACATAAAGAACGAACAAATAATTCATCACCTTCACTATCCTCTCCACGTAATTGATAATTAACATGGATTGCTTCAACATCGAAACCACACAACACGAGGAGCCTTAATAAGACAACGGAATCCACCCCTCCACTCAATCCGATGAAAATTTTTCGATGAGCTAAAAATCCCCATTTCTCTTTAAATGTAGAAAGCTCCAAAGTCATAAAAATGGGCGAATTAAATTGCCGATTTTGACTTCACATTCGTCATATTCATTTTCAGCAATGGCTTTTATTGTAATTGCACTTCCCACTGCACATGAAAGAGTTTTTAGAAAATTATTATAGAATAAAGATCGAATTACCACATTTAAATCAAAATCTCCATTTGGTAAAATATAACCGATAGACCCTGAATACAATCCTCGCTTAAAAGATTCATGTTTTTCAATCAATTCCATCACCTTTTTTTTGGGCGCTCCAGTCATTGAACCCATTGGGAAAGTTGCCTCTAAACATGAATTGAATGAAATTTCAGGTTTAAGCTCACATGAAACGGTAGAAATCATATGATGCAGCGTTTGAAATTGATAAATACCAAACAATTCGTCCACTTTTACACTACCTTTTCTAGCTATTTTAGATAAGTCATTTCGAACTAAATCAACAATCATCACATTTTCAGACTGTTCTTTACGATCTGTTCTCAACTTGTTTTGCAAAAATTGATCTTCAGACTCATCTATACCTCTTCGTATGGTTCCTTTAATGGGTTGACTGACAATTTTATTTCCGGTTTTTTGTAAATATCGTTCGGGGCTTAAACACATCACTTCCCAAGTATCATAATGAAAGTAAACCGAAAATGGAGATTGGGTTTTGCGATATAAATTTAAAAAAACACCCAAAGAGTCAAAGGATTCTACTTGATTTGCAACATATTGCTGACAAAAATTCAATTCATAACAATTTCCATATTGAATCTCTGATTGTACTGATTTCACTTGACGAATGTAGGTTTCTTTGTCAATAATAGGGGAAATCGATATACGAGGATAAGGTATTTCTTTATCTTCTAAGATTTTTTGAATGATGGCTTTTGTAAATGCAGAGATTCTGTTATCACCAATTAAAATAGTAGGTTTACCTTTCGATAATTCAATAACTTGTTCTGGTACAAAAGCCAATACATCAGGAAAATCAAAAACATCCTTGTGAGAAGATGTTAAATTTTCAAACTGATTTTTTAGATCATATCCAATTGCTGTAAATATATATTTTCCTTCGTGAATCTTAAGAAATTCGTCAAATGCCTCTAATTGCTTATCCTTCAAAATAAGCGAATCACTACTTCCTACGAAAAGCAATTGTGAAATGGGGAAATAAGCAAATGGAGTCTGCATAAAATAAAAAATCCGTCTTCTAAGAAAACGGATTACAAATATAAAGTTTTGATATTTTAGTTTGCTTTAGGACCTGCATTATTTACAGGCGAATCACCTTCTGGAGCAGGAGCAACATTTCCTTTGATTCTCAATGTCTTTGTTGGCTCATTTGTTGCGTTTGAAGTAATCGTTACACTCTTTGCAATTGGACCTGGTCTTTTAGTATCGTATTTTACGGTAATTGAAGCCTTAGCCCCCGGAGCAATTGGTTCTTTCGGCCATGTTGGAACAGTACATCCACAAGACCCTTTTGCATCAGAAATAATTAATGGAGCGTTTCCGGTATTTGTAAATTCAAATTTACATTCACCATTGCCACCAAATTTAACATTTCCATAATCGTGCGTTTCTTTCTTGAAATCAATCTTAGCACCATTCAATTGACTAAATGAATTTCCTGCAAATAAAAACAAGAAAAGCATTACTGGCAACATAAAAAATTTAGTTTTCATACGTGTTATATTCAGTTTTTGTATTTCAAATATAGTTCTAATTTCTTTTTAGAAATAAAATTTAAGATTCTTTATGAAATTATTTTAAACCTTGTTGTTTACTAACATATTCCAAATATGGAATTCTTAAATATTTCATACGATGATTGATTTGATTTTTTACCTCTATTTTTAGTTTTGGACATTCATTCAACATTTTTTGGTTGTATCTTTTCACTCTATTCGTATCCATTAAATAAAGATCTGAGGAAGTAGCCGCACTATATAAAACCAAAGATTTATTTCGATATTTTGGATAATGATTAAGTAATGTATCGACCCAATCAACCGCATAAGCGTATTGTTTCTCTTGGGTAAAAAGCTGATGAATTTTATCTAAATAATAGGGAGTGATAGTATCTTTTGGGTATGTTTTATAAAAAACTTGATATTCACTCAAAAGTGAATTGATCAATTTATCTGGAAGTGTATCGATTGATTTTTCACCTACCATCAGGTCTTGATAATACTTTTGTAGATTTTTCTCTTTTAATAAAATACTTTTCTTTAAACTATCAACTCCAGTATATCCGATTTGAGGATGATGAGCACTATTCTTCCGAGTACAAGAAATTAAGATAATCAGTATTAGAAATACAAAAGAGGTTGACTTCATTATTTGAATTTTTTAGCTGCTGGGAACTTCATACGATATTCAACCGGTATAACTCCTTTGGAAATATTAGTTAACTTTTTTGTCAATAATTTTCGTTTGAGCATTGACAAATGATCCGTAAATAAAATACCTTCAATGTGATCGTACTCATGTTGAATAATACGAGCAGCATAACCTTTGAAAGTTACATTTTCGTGAAATGTCCAATCTTCATCATAATAAGAGATACATATTTCTTCCTTCCTATAAACCTCCTCACGAATTTTAGGAATACTCAGACAACCTTCATTAAACCCCCATTCTTCTCCTTCTTCAGAATGAATAATTGGATTAATAAATACCTTTTTAAACCCTTCTAACCCTTCAGCTCTTGGATCCGGCTTTTCATCTTCATCTTCCAAAAATGGAGTCCCATCTACAATAAACAAACGAATTGACTGACCTATTTGTGGTGCGGCTAACCCAACTCCTTGAGCATTGTACATCGTTTCAAACATATTGTCAATCAACCCCTTTAAATCAGAGAAATCTTGATCAATCTCTACAGCAACCTTCTTTAAAACGGGATCTCCGTAAGCAACAATTGGTAAAATCATTTTCTAAAATCTTAATTAGACAAAAGTAATAACAAGTTGAATTAAATCCCAACAGACTGCATATAGGATTGTAATATAATAGTTGCACTCACTTCATCAATCAATGATTTATCTTGTTTTTTTGACTTCGACAAACCCATCATTGCTATAGATTGCGAAGCCATTTTAGATGTAAAACGTTCGTCATACTTAACAACAGATACCAGTGGGAACAACTTTTTCAAATGTTCAAATAACAAACGAACATTTTCGGATATATGGGAATCAGAACCATTCAATCGTTTAGGTTCACCCAAAACAATGGTTGAAATGTTATTTTTTGACACTAAGGATTTCAATTCATCCATTAAAAATTTACTATCAACAGTTTTTAATCCTGATGCAATAATATTCATTTCATCCGTAATAGCAATCCCAGTTCTTTTTAGACCGAAATCAAGAGCTAAAATTCTTCCCATATAATTTTATCTATAAGTAAAGATACAATGAACTATTCGATTTGAAGAACATTCTAGATATATTTGTCAAAATTAGAAATTAAAGAACCAGTAATATGAGATCAATAATTGAAAACGCATGGGAAAATAGAGCTTTGCTTACCAATCCAGAAACCATTGAAGCGATTGAGCACGTTATAGAAGAATTAGACAAAGGATTAATTCGTGTTGCAGAGCAAGATTTACAAGGTAACTGGATAGTAAACGAATGGGTGAAAAAGGCGGTAATTTTATACTTCCCCATTCGTAAAATGGAAACCATTGAAGTTGGTCCATTTGAATTTCACGATAAAATGAAATTGAAAAAAGACTATGCAAAATTAGGTGTTAGAGTTGTTCCTCACGCAGTTTCAAGATATGGGTCTTTTATAGCTCCAAACACGATACTAATGCCTTCTTATGTGAACATTGGCGCATATGTAGACGAAGGTACAATGGTGGACACTTGGGCAACTGTTGGTTCATGCGCTCAAATCGGTAAAAATGTACACTTAAGCGGAGGTGTAGGAATTGGAGGTGTATTAGAACCACTTCAAGCATCGCCTGTGATTATTGAGGACAATGCATTTATAGGCTCGAGAAGTATCATTGTAGAGGGAGTTAGAGTAGGAAAGGAAGCAGTTATCGGTGCGAATGTATGTATCACAAAATCAACTAAAATTATTGATGTTACTGGAGAAAATCCAGTGGAACTAACTGGATTTGTTCCTGAAAGAAGCGTAGTAATACCCGGTTCATACACTAAGAAATTTCCTGCAGGAGAATTTCAAGTTCCTTGCGCTTTAATCATTGGTAAAAGAAAAGAAAGTACGGATTTAAAAACTTCATTGAACGATGCATTGCGCGAGCATAATGTGGCGGTGTAATATTTCACATACTTTCATACTTTTTTAAACATTTTTTAACCTACTTTCGGAAGAAAGAATTAAATTTATCGGTTCAATTGTAAATTATTATCAAATGAAATTACATTTCACAGTTTTATCAATATTGTTAGCGTTCGTTTTCAATCAATCTGTTTTTGCTCAAGGAAACAAAAACTTTTGTGGACACGATCACGACCAGATGCAATATTGGAAAGAAAATCCAGCAGCCTTTGAAGATTTTCAAGAATTATTAAAATCTGCTCGAAATTTAGAGTCTGCTAATGGAATTAAAAGAAATAAGTTTATTATTCCTGTTGTTTTTCATGTGATCCATAATGATGGTTCTGAAAATATAGATGATGATCTAATTGTAAAGCAAATGGAAGTCCTCAATAAAGATTTCCAATTATTAAATGCTGACACTAGTATTGTTGACCCTGCGTTCAAAGATCTTATTGGAAATTGTAATTTCGAATTCAGACTTGCTACTATTGATCCAAAAGGAAATTGTACGACTGGTATCGAACATATTAAATCCTTTTTAACAGAAAACTCAGAAACATATTCAAAATTAAACCAATGGAATAGAACTAAATACTTAAACATTTGGATTGTTAAAAGTTTCCCGCAAATAGGAAGCGGAGAAGTATTAGGTAGAGCCTATTTACCATTTGGAGTTAACGGCTCATTATTTTTCGCAGATGGTGTAACTGTTCTTTCAAAAGAAATTGTTAAAAGTTCAAGAACATTAACTCACGAGGTTGGCCATTACTTAGGATTACAACACACCTTCAACTCTCTAGTAAATAGTAATGTAACTGGTTTTGATTGTGGTGATGATGGTATTTTTGATACGCCTAGAACAAAAGGTGGAGCTTACAACTCATCTTTTTCTTGTGCAACAGGGGCCTCAAATGCATTTACAGGCGCTTGTGATTTAAATGGATTTATTGAAAATAATGATTTTTCTGGTGTTTTATTAAATTCAGGTAAAGTTGACTCAACATCGATTATTGGAAAACAAAATAAATACCAATTGAATGTATTAGTTGGAAATTATACTACAGATACAACCAATTACATTAATACTTTTCCTAAAGGAGCTAAATTTTTATTTAAAGCCAGAAATATTTCAGCAGCAAGTATATCTAAAGTCAAAATTGATTACACGAATTGGAAAACTGGAGCTATAAATGCTGACACTGTTACCTCTAACCTTTCACAAATCGTTGATACAACTAAGTATTATGAAATAAACTACGAGTCAAGTAAAGGAAACTCTATTGATATCAAAGGTTTGAATATTGTTGCCTTTAGAAATAAAGAAGGTGTAAGAAGTATTGCTGTTAGAGCTAGTACTGATAATTTTAAAAGTAACTTAAACTTAGTTTCTGCATCGAAATTCATAAGAAATATAAATAATGTAGCAAATGTTAAATCAGATACTACTGTTAATAATGACTTAAACTTTTTTGTTCAACAACCTCAAAAATTAACCGACTTAAGAGATGGTCAAAAAGTGACTTTCAGAATTTACGGATGGAATGCTGAAAGTAATAATGGTTCTTTCGGTATTGAATCAATTCAATTGATTGCTGATACTTCAAAAATCAATATGTCAAGATTTACGGCTAATGGTGTTGGAAATAATTCAAAAAAAACAGAAGCTTTTGCTTTTGATTCATGGGATCTTGGTGCAGCAAACAAAGAAACTAGTGAATCTAACTTAACAGGTAGTATCAACTTAAATAAATACTACGAGTTCTCAGTTACTGCAAAGAAAAGAAAACTGGTAAACGTAGATTCTATTACTTTTTTTGTAAATAGAAATATTCAAGGAGTAAGAAATGTAGAGGTTAGATCAAGTGTAGATAACTTTAGTACTCCTATTACATTTATATCAAAAAATTCAAACGTTGCTTCTGTGACAAACAATCGTTTGTTTTTTAAAACTGATACTACCTTAGGTTTAAATGTAAGAATTAATACAAACAATAATAACTACAAAAACATTAGAGACTCTAAGACGATATCTTTTAGAATATATGGATATAATGCAGAAACTGTAGAAGGTACTTTAGAAATAGATTCAGTAAAAGCTTTTGGTATAGGTTCTACGATAGAAAACTTCCAAAATTACATGGACTATTCTGATTGTCCGCTTATGTTTACTAAAGATCAAGTTTCTTTAATGAAAAACATTTTAGCTCTTCCAATTAGCAGTAGAAACAACTTACACAATGAAGAAAACTTAATTAGTACTGGAACTAATGAAATCAAATCTGTGATATGTAAACCAGCTCCTTACTTTAATTATAATATCACACACTTGTGTAGTGGTGGTTTAGTTAGTTTTAGAGATAAATCATGGAGTTCTAAAGCTACAAGTAGAGTTTGGTATTTTGAAGATGGAGAGCCAAGTACTGATACTTCAGCAAACCCTAAAGTTATCTTCGAAAAGCCTGGTTACAAAAAAGTATCTTTACATGTAAAAAATAGTGTTGGTGAAGATTCACTGGTACTTAACGAAGCAGTTTTTGTTTCTTCAGAAGAAGCTGAAATTAATGATTTGTTTTCTCAAAGTTTCAACGATGGATCTTTATCGAATTGGTTAGTTGTAAATGAAGAAAATAATTTTGCTAACTTCCAAGTTGGTAACGGAAGATGGGGAACAAAAGGTGTTAAACTAAACAACTTTAAAGATATCTCAGAATCAACTCTTGATGATATAGATAACAGATTGTACTTTGAAAGATTAGGAGGAAGCAAAGATGCATTAATATCTCCATCTATCGATTTCACAAAAATTACAGATACAAAATTGAATTTTGATTATTCTTATGCAACAACCAGTTTCTATGACTCTTTACTAACTGAAAAATTGGTTGTGTCATATTCTACAAACTGTGGAAGATCATGGTTGCCACTTCATACTATCTGTTATTCAAAAGATGTAGCTGAAACATCATCTTATAGCACTGATTTAATTACCGCTGGTATTTATTCAGGAAAAGAATTTGTTCCTTCTTCTGATGATGTATGGAAAACAACAAATATTGATTTAACTCCAATTGTTAAGAATTCGAGTAAAAATAGAGTTCGTATTAAATTAGAGTTTTTTGCTTCTAGTTATTCTAACAACTTATACATTGACAACATCAATTTATTTGGTACTGTTAACATAGAAGAAAATCCTTTAACACAAATGAACTTTAATATCGTTCCTAACCCAACTTCAAATGATAAAGGAATTCATGTTGAATATGTAGCCAATGAAAAACCAGTAACATTTGAATTAATTGACTTACAAGGTAAAGTATTAAGTACGGAAACCAATTACAATACAAACGGTTCTATTTCTCACACATTGAAATATAACAATCAAATTGAAGCAGGTTACTATACATTACGTATTTCTCAAGGACAGTATGTTTCTAACAAGAAATTGATTGTTCAGTAGTCACTATCAAAATTAAAGGACTAAAAAAGGAGATCAAACGATCTCCTTTTTTAGTTTTAGTATTACCCTTTTATCTATGGGAAATGTCAAGTCCTTTTCATGAATATGGTTAATAGAAATCCATCTAGGAACTTCGAAATCAGTTTTTTGAACTATTCTGGTTTCATTAATTAAACTAACAAGATAATATACCGAAAACAATTGGTCTAAAGGTTGAAATGCTGATGGAACAAAATCATCGTTGAGATAATAAAGTTCACTAACATGTATTCTCAAACCCAACTCTTCTTCAAATTCTCTTTTTAAGCATTCTTGAAAACCTTCCCCCCATTCTAAACCTCCACCTGGAAATTTTGTAAAATGAATACCATTTCTAGTTTCATCTAAAACCAAAATTTCTTTATTTTGATTTATCAATATTCCATATACTCGAATATTGAATTTTTTCATTTTTCAATAATGGCTCTTATATTGGGTTTGAAATATAAATCTGACTTTAATATTTTCCCATCTTCACGATAAATTGGCTTACCATTTTCATCTAGTTTACTCATATTAGACCTTTGAATTTCATCAAAAACCTCTTCAATTTTAAATTGTAAACCATGCTTTAAAATCGTACCACATAAAATATAAAGTTGATCTCCTAAAGCATCGGCTACTTCTACTAAATCTCCTTTTAAAGCAGCTTCTAGGTATTCTTCATTCTCTTCTTTCATCAAATTAAAACGAAGAGTTATTTCATCTTTTGTTAATTCTACTGTGGGTTGATAGTTATTTTTAATTCCGAACGAATCATGGAATTCTTCGACGTTTTTTATTATTTTCTCCATAATTAAACTTCTCTATTAAATAAAAAATCAGATAATTCAACTAATACTAATTTATGATCATTTGAAACTTCAATCGCTTCTAAAGCTGTCATTGCCTTTTTTTGATAGTAGGATTTTAATTCTTGTGCTTCATCAAAAATCCCTAAATCTTTAATTAATTGTTGTGCCGTTTTAACTTTAGTTTTTGAATCTTGAATCAAAAGCATTTGATTGACTTCATCGCCTTGTTGTTTTTCAATAGCTTTTAATAGTAAATATGTCTTTTTATTTGTTATAATGTCCCCTCCTACTTGTTTTCCAAACTTTTCAGGATCGCCATATAAATCTAAAATATCATCTTGTATCTGAAAAGCAATACCCAGACTTACTCCAAAATCATAAATTAATTGTTGGTCTTTCTTGGATGCGTTCGCAATTACAGCTCCCATTTGTAAAGCTCCTCCTAATAAAACAGAGGTCTTTAGACGAATCATTTCAATATATTCAGCGACAGATACATCCGATCTTAATTCAAAATCCATATCCATTTGTTGTCCCTCGCAAACCTCTACAGCTGTTTTATTGAAAATGCTTAACAAATTTGCCAAGTGTATAGATTCTTGTTTTTGAAGTTCTTGATATGCTTTTACCAAAAGAACATCCCCTGAAAGTATTGCTATATTATCATTCCATTTAGCGTGTACAGTTTCCTGATTTCTCCTCAATGGAGCTTTATCCATAATATCATCGTGAATCAATGAAAAGTTGTGGAAGAATTCAATGGATAAAGCACTTGGAAATGCCTCTTCTACTTTACCACCAAATAATTCAACAGACATTAAAGTCAACAAGGGACGAATGCGTTTTCCTCCCAAATTCATAAAATAATTCAATGGGTCGTATAAGTTTGAAGGAGTACCAGGGAATTGGTACTCCTTCAATATATTTTCAAAAGTTATAGAATAATCTTTAAGTGTTTTCATCAAGAAATTAATGTCATTAAATAAGTACCATAACCACTTTTTAATAATGGTTTAGCTATTTCAGATAATTGTTCTTTGGTTATAAAACCATTTCTAAAGGCTACCTCTTCAATGCAACCAATTTTTAAACCCTGTCTTTCCTCTATTACTTGAACAAATTGTCCTGCTTGCATCAATGATGGAAAAGTACCTGTGTCTAGCCAAGCTGTACCTCTACTTAACATAGAGACTTTTAATTTTTTTCGTTTAAGGTATTCTGCATTTACGTCAGTGATCTCATATTCTCCTCTAGCTGAAGGTTTCAAAGATTTAGCAATTTCAACAACATCGTTATCATAAAAATACAAGCCAGGTACTGCGTAATTCGATTTAGGTTTTAATGGCTTTTCTTCGATGGAGATCGCATTCATATTTTCATCAAACTCAACGACACCGTATCTTTCTGGATCGCTCACATGATAAGCATAAACTATTCCTCCGACTGGATGTAAATTATCACTCAATAACTCACTCATACCAGCGCCATAGAAAATATTATCCCCTAAAATCAGTGCTACACTATCCTTTCCAATAAAGTCTTCTCCAATAACAAAAGCTTGTGCTAAGCCATTTGGTTCTGGTTGCTCCGCATATTCAAATCGACACCCTAACTTTGAACCATCCCCTAACAAACGTTGAAAATGAGGCAAATCATGTGGTGTTGAGATAATTAAAATCTCTGAAATTCCAGCGCCTATCAATACCGACAAAGGATAATAAATCATTGGCTTATCGTAAACTGGCATCAATTGCTTACTTACTGCTAAAGTCAGTGGATGTAGACGTGTGCCAGAACCTCCTGCTAAAATAATTCCTTTCATTTTATTATTTTTCAAATTTTTATAACGTTTTCATCTCAAAAAAGTTTCATTTTTCATACATGCCAAAAATTCCAGATTCGAAAGGTGTCCAAATACATGCTTTCTGATTACAAGACTTTAACGCATCGTTTGTCCAAGTATTACAAGTATAAAACAAATGATAGGTTCCTGTCGATTCATAAAAAGCATCATTATCTCCATATACTGCATCTGTCGGGATGTATAGAGCCTTATTTTTTGTGGTTTTTTGAAATGAATTAAAAATAAAATCCCGTAAGTTTTTATATTCTTTTTTAGTTAAGAACAATTTAATACAATTAGTTGAATCTGTATTTATTGAATCTCTGTATGTTACATGTAAAGCTGTACTACTTAAACCTGTTGCTGATCGCAAAGCAGTCGCAACAGTAAGATCTGCCCAAGTGGGTGTATTTAAGTAAAATTCTTTATCCCCCCAACCAAAAGAAATCCATTTATTGTGATTTTGTTTAGTTCTTGTATTTGAAACTGGAAAATAATATTTCCAATTTACCAATTCATTTTTTACGGGCATTACAATATCCGTATGAACTCCATTTGACAAGATTAAAACGTTATATTCTTTTGGCCTATTAGATATGTTTTGACTACTACCTAATGATCCTAATAAAAATGCAAATAAAAAATAAATTCCAAAAAATAATATTATGGATATTAAACTCCAGATTATTATTTTAAATCCTCTTCTCATTTGAATTTATTGAAAAAATGTTTTTCGACATCAAATGAAGATTTTATACCAACCTGATCGTATTCATTGATAATCCATTTTTCAGCATACTCTCTTCCTTTCTGTTTTAAATCTAATAGAAACTCCCAAGAAGTATTCATTTTACTTGAATATTTCAAATGCCCAATTGCTTCGTGTGCAGAAATAGAATGCACAAATATCTCTCTTGGTTTTCGATCTTCTTCTAAGGAAATACCTCTTCTAACTAATTCATTTCGATAATGAATCAATTTCATTTCATTAATTAAACTAGAATTAAAACAAATTTCTGTTATTCGATCTTCAATATCTCTAGCACTTGTTGGTACATCTTTGATATTTATTGAATTTATTTTAACAAGTAATACGTCTCTAATATCTGTATTTTCAATCAAAGGAAACAAAGGGGGATTTCCCATATAACCACCATCCCAATAAAATTCACCATCAATTTCTACCGCTTGAAAAAGATAAGGTAAACAAGTAGAAGCTAACACTGAATCTACCGTAATATCATCATTTGCAAAAACCTTAGCTCTATTCGTTTTTACATTAGTGGCACAAATAAAAAGCTTTTTCTTATTGTATTTTCTCAATTCATCGAAATCAACCAATGAATTTAATATTTGTCTTAAGGGATTAATATTAGCTGGGTTAAGCTGATAAGGAGAAAAAAACTGAGACATGGCGTTAAACATCATATAACCAGGAGTATTATATAAATCACCATTTGAAAACATCGAGTCAACCATCGAAGGTTTAAAAAGGATATTTCCTGACAATGCAATATCTTTCCAAAGTTTGTCGAGTAATTCTTTAGCCTTTTCTTTTCCACCTATATGCAATCCATATGCAGTAACCACTGCATTGATAGCACCAGCACTCGTACCAACGATACCATCTGCAACTAGCTCTTCTATTTCTAATAGACGATCAAGTACACCCCAAGTAAAAGCACCATGTGCTCCACCGCCTTGTAACGCAAGTCCTACGTGTTTAGTTTTTAATTTCATTCTATATTTTTATTGTGCTGTCCAACCTCCATCAACAGGTAATGCTGTACCTGTCATTGTCGAAGCTTCTTGAGAAGCTAAAAACAATGCAAGTTTACCTAATGTTTCGGGAGTAACAAACTCTTTAATTGCATGCTTTTGAAGCATAATTTTAGAAACGACCTCATCCTCAGATATGCCGTGTGCTTTGGCTTGTTCGGCAATTTGTTTTTCAACTAATGGTGTTTTAACATAACCAGGACAAATCGCGTTTACGGTAATTCCATGAGGCGCTCCTTCTAATCCAAGTACTTTAGTCATTCCTACAACAGCGTGTTTTGCAGAAACATAAGCGATCTTAAACTCCGAAGCAACCAATCCATGCGCTGAGGCAATATTTATAATTCTTCCAAACTTATTTTCCTTCATGCAATTCCAAACGGATTTAGACATATGAAAAACAGCATTTAAATTCACATCTATAATAGCATTCCATCTTTCGGTCGGGAAATCTTCTATTGGAGAAACATACTGTATGCCTGCATTGTTGATTAAAACATCAATTTTACCAAAATGATTGATCGCATTTGTGACCATCTCTTCAATAGACGCTGGATTTCTTAAATCAGCACCATAAAAAGCTGTTTTAATTCCAAATTCATCACCTATTTGTTTGGCTATTTCTGGACCATTAGACTCTAATCCATTAAATGCTATTTGATAAGCAGCTTTTGCAAATTCTCTTGCAATGCCCAAACCTATACCACTTGTACTTCCTGTAATTAAAACTGTTTTCATAAAATTTCTATATAAACTCCTTGATTAGATTATAAACTTGAGGAACATTTTCTAAATTCAATGTATGACCAGCATCGGGTAAAACGACAAATTTTGACGATTCAATGTGATCTGAGACTGATTTTCCTAATTCAACTGGAAATAACATATCTTTTCCTCCATGGATTACTAAAGTCTGAGCTTTAATCTTTGTCAATTCTCTTCGATAATCTTTCATATATAAAGTTGCAGTCATAAGCTTTTCTAATGCTTTTGCTTCAACAACATCTTTACGCATTGATTTCAATAATTCAATTGGAATAATAGGATTATTAAAATAATGATCACTTAAAACATATGGTAGCATAACATCTAACAACAAACCATAACCTCCGATTTCTAAGGCCCTTTTCCAAGACAATTCAATAGCCTCGTAATAAGGTGTTTTGTGAGCAAAGCTAGACAATAAAACAAGCTTGTCAATTCTATTAGGGAACAATACAGCTATATGTTGTGCAACAATACTGCCATATGACAATCCAATAAAAGAAGCATTAGCAAACGATTGGCTGTCTAATACACCTATAACATCCTCTGCATGTTGATCAAAATCTCTCCAATCACCTTCTTTATCTGAACTACCTTGAAAGACAAAATCTACTAATACAACAGTATATTTTTCTTTTAATAATGGAGTCATAAAACCCCATGAAGCGGTTGTTTGTGATAATCCATTCAACAAAACTACCACAGGTAATCCGTGCTGATTGTTTAAAATTTCACAATAGATATTTTTGTTATCCTTTGTTTTTATATTCATTCATTTAAAACTTTTCAGTGTGCATTAAAATAGCACTTCCATCCACAACTTTTTTCCCATCTTCGTTCAATACTGATGTGTTAATTGTAGCGCGATGTTTTTCACGATCGATTTCCAATACTTCAAAGTGAGCAGTATAGTTGGTATTTACCAACATTGGTCTCAAAAATTGCAGATTTTGATTCAAATAAATTGTTCCTTCACCGGGAAACATTGTGCCAAAAACTTTTGAAAAAACGGTAGCACCCAACATACCATGTATGATTGGTCTTTTAAAAATAGTTGAAGCAGCATATACCTCATCTAAATGTACAGGATTGTTATCACCAGTAACTTTGGCAAAAGAAATTACATCTTCCTGAGTAAAAGAAAAAGCATGTTCAAATGTATCGCCGATATTAATCATAAAAAATAATTTATTTGAAAAGCCCAATTTACAAAATAATTTCAAGAACTAAAACTATCCTATTTCGAAAAAAATACATATCTTTTGCGATATCAAAAATTAATGCTTAACACTCAAAATATTAGGTTATGTTAGAAAACAATACAAAAGTAGCCTTGGTAACCGGAGGTTCTCGAGGTATAGGTGCAGCAATATCATTAGCATTAGGTAAAGAAGGCCACTATGTGGTTGTAAATTATAATCATAATGAATCTCATGCCAATAATATCGTGAAGCAAATCACTGAATCAGGAGGCTCTGCGATGACCATTCAAGGAAACATTGCAGAAAGTACAGATTGCATAAAAATGATTTCTACCATTAAAGAAAAATTAGGGAAAATAGACATTCTAATAAATAATGCAGGTATAACTAGAGATAGATCTTTTCGTAAAATGAGTTTAATAGAATGGCAAGAAGTCATAAACACGAATCTTTCTAGCGCATTCAATATGTGCTCATTAGTTATTCCTGATATGGTAGAACAAAAATATGGAAGAATAGTAAATATTAGCTCTGTTATAGGTCAAACAGGAGGTTTCGGACAAACAAATTATGCTGCTGCTAAAGCTGGTTTAATAGGTTTTAGTAAATCTTTAGCACTTGAGACAGCAAAATATGGTATTACTGTAAACAACATATGCCCTGGATTTATTGGTACAGAGATGGTTGGAGCCATGCCTGAAGAAGTATTAAAAGGTATTGTTGCCAAAATACCCGTTGGAAAATTAGGTGATCCTAATGATATTGCAGAAGGTGTAGTTTACCTTGTAAATGCACCTTACATGACAGGTCAATGTTTAAATATTAATGGTGGTCTATATATGTAGTTAATAACTATTTGAGCTCGGTTGAAAACTATTTTAATAAAATAAAAAAAATTTTGGTAAATAAAAATAATTAAACGAAATTTGCATCGTAACCTTAAAAGTTAAATATCATTTATTATGAACAATACAAAAGAATTATTTGAAACAGTGATTGAAAATCAACAAAAAGCAATGAACTCATTTGTTGAAACAGCAAATAAGTTTCAAGAGGCTATGAAATCTGAAAATCCTATGGAGAAATCAACTGAGGTGTACAAAAACTGGTGGGAAAATCAAATGGCAATGTTCAACAACAACACAACTGAACATAAGACAGAAAATAAAGTAAACGAAACTTTTGAAAAATCTGAAGAATTTTTCAAAAATATGTATACTGCACAATTAGATGCTTTCAAAAAAGCTGCTGATTTCAACCTAGGAATGTACAACACATTAAATAGTTTTGGTAAAACTACTACAGAAGCTAATCAAAACTTTTTAGACTTAAATTCTACTTGGAATACATTATTCGAATCTTGGAATAAAACTATAAACTCTACAATGCATTCATTAAATGCAATGATGCCTGGTTCAACGCACAAAGAATTATTTCAAAATGCAATGAATACAAATGCATTATACTTCAAATTACAAGAGTTTTACAAGCCTTTTTTCCAAGCTTTCCAAACAAAAGATTTTTCTTTTGAAGGAATGAAAAATTTGTTTGATCCTGCAAATTACAAAAAAGTAACTGAAGAGTTATTTACATCATTTTTCCCTACTACGAACTTAAATACTATGTTAGAGAGTAATATGAAAATGGTGAAAGACTTCTTCGCTAATAACACAACTGTAAACAAAGATTTTCAAGAATACTGGAAACTTTTTACAGATAAATTTCCTCATTTGATTTCTGGTGATTTCGCTAAATTCACTGATACTTTCAAAGGATTTAATACTTCATTGACAGAAACTTTTTCTCCAATGATGAAATTGGTTGCTCCTTCTAAAGAAAAAGAAAATGTTGAATTAGCTATGGTTAATTTTGATAAAGCTACTGCTTACCAATTAAAATTAAACGAATTACAAAATCATTTGTATAAAACTGGTCAACATGTTTCAACAGATATGTTTACTTACTTGACTGAGAAAATGAAAGAAACTACAATGACTACTTCTTTCCAACCTTTTTTCAACGAGTGGGTTAATATTAACGAGAAACATTACACTACTTTGTTTTCAACAGAAGAGTTTTCTAAATTAAAAGCTGATTTAACAACATTGTCTTTTGAAATTAAGAAAAACTTAGAGAAACAATTTGAAAACCGTATTGAGTCTTTACCACTAGTTGTTAAATCTGAAATGGATGAGTTATACAAAACGATTCATGATTTAAAGAAAACTGTTAAAACTTTAGAAAACAAACTTTCTACTGAAACAACAACTACAAGAACTACAACGAAGAAAGCTGCTACAGTTTAATTCATTTTATAATTTTGAAAAGGGAAATGTTAGCATTTCCCTTTTTTTTTAAATAATTCAAACATGAAAGATTTTCATTTATCGATGTTAAAAGATTTTTCTGATAATACTTCTAAATTCCTTAAAGGAATGGAATTACTTCAAGATATTCAAGAAGTAGATATTGCTTCCACTCCAAAAACAGAAGTATATAAAGAAGATAAATTAAAACTTTACCGTTACAATAGAGATACCAAAGCAACCTATAAAACTCCTGTTTTAATTGTTTATGCTTTGGTAAACACGTATCAAATGTTAGATTTACAACCAGATAGAAGTTATATTAAAAACTTATTAGAAGCTGGCTTAGACGTCTATTTAATTGACTGGGGTTATCCTACAAAAATGGATAAATACCTTTCAATGGATGATTACATAAACGGTTACATCAATAACTGCGTTGACTTTGTTCGAAAAGAAAATAAAGTTGATAAAATCAATATTTTAAGTATTTGTCAAGGAGGTACATTCAGTGTTATTTATTCTTCATTATTTCCTGAAAAAATAAAAAATTTAGTGACTCATGTTACTCCAATTGATTTCTCAGTGAATGATGGTTTATTATTCAGATGGAGTAAGGATATGGACTTCGAAAAATTAGTGGAAGGTTTTGATGGTTTGGTACCAGGTTCTTTCTTGAATGATGGATTCGAAATGCTTAAACCTATGATGAAAATCCAAAAATCTACAGGATTAATCAATTCAATGGAGGAAAAAACAAAATTGTTAAACTTCCTTCGTATGGAGAAATGGATCAATGCAAGTCCTGATCAAGCTGGAGCTTGTTTCCTTCAGTTTATGCAAGATTTATACCAAGGTAATAAATTAATTAAAGGTGAATTAGAAGTGGGTGGTAAAAAGGTAGATCTTAAAAACCTTACAATGCCTTTACTTAATATCTATGCAACTTATGATCATTTAGTTCCGCCAACAGCAACGATTCCACTAAATGACTATGTGGGAACAAAAGACAAAACCATTTACAAATTTGAAGGTGGTCACATAGGTGTATTCGTCGGTGGAAAATCTCAAAAAGAACTTTCTCCTGCTGTAACAAAATGGCTGAAAGAAAGAGATTAACTCGATAAATTTAGAATATAAACCTCAATAATTTATACAAAAAAAAACAGCGAGACTTTATCCTCGCTGTTTTTTTGCTTTTAAGTATTTAGTATTTATTTGTTGGTTTTACTCAACCGTAACTGATTTCGCTAAATTTCTAGGTTGGTCAACATTACATCCTCTCATTAATGCAATATGATAGGATAAAATCTGTAATGGTATCGTAGCTATTAATGGTACTAAGTGCTCATCCGTAGCAGGAATTTCAATCACATGATCTGCCATTGCTTTTACTTGAGTATCACCCTCAGTAACGATAGCAATAATTTTCCCTTTACGAGCCTTCACTTCCTGTATATTACTTACCACTTTTTCATAAGAAGTGCCCTTAGTCGCTATCACGAATACAGGCATATCTTCGTCAATTAATGCGATAGGTCCATGCTTCATCTCAGCAGCTGGATAACCTTCCGCGTGTATGTATGAAATCTCTTTTAATTTAAGCGCACCTTCTAAAGCCACTGGGAATGAACTTCCTCTACCTAGATATAATGCATTTGCTGAATCTTTGTAATGAGCAGCAATTTCTTTTATTAACTCGTTTTTATCTAAAACACGCTTTACTTTTTCAGGTATAGCTTCTAATTCAGTTAATAATGATCTGAATCTAGAATTGCTTAAAGTTTCTTTTTTGTAAGCTAATCTTAACGCCAATAAAGTTAGCACGGTTACTTGTGCCGTAAATGCTTTCGTAGAGGCAACACCAATTTCTGGTCCTGCATGTGTATATGAACCAGCATCTGTAATTCGTGAAATTGAAGAACCAACCACATTACAAATTCCAAAAATAGAAGCTCCTCTCGCTTTTGCTAATTCCAACGCCGCTAACGTATCAGCAGTTTCACCCGATTGCGAAACAGCAATTACCACATCTTTTTCAGATATTATTGGATTTCTATATCTAAATTCACTCGCGTATTCAACTTCAACATTTATTCGTGCTAAATCTTCAATTAAATACTCAGCCACTTGACACGCATGCCAAGATGTACCACAAGCAACAAATACAATTCTTTTAGCATTCAAAAGTCTTTTTTCATAATCTTTCAAACCACCTAATTGCACGAACCCTTCTGCAGCATTTAATCTTCCTCTGAAACAATCATGGATAGAACGAGGTTGTTCAAAAATTTCTTTCATCATGAAATGTTCGTAACCACCTTTTTCCAATGCTTCCAAATGCAATTCCAATTCTTGTATGTAAGGTGTTTTCTCTTGGTTTGCAATGTTTGTAATTCGTAAACCTTCGTTAACATCCACTACTGCAATCTCTTCATCATTTAAATACACTACCTGATTGGTATACTCAACAATTGGCGTTGCATCTGAAGCTAAGTAAAACTCGCTGTTATCTTCACCAATTCCAACAACAAGCGGACTTGATTTTCTAGCAGCAATTAATTGATTTGGGTTATCTTTAGAAATTACAACTAAAGCATAAGCCCCAATCACACTTTGTAAAGCATGTCTTACAGCTTCAATTAATTCAACTTTTTCAGTCTTTTGAATATCATCAATTAAATGAACTAAAGCCTCAGTATCAGTCTGACTTTTAAATACATATCCTCTAGAAATTAGTTCTTCTCTAATGGTATCATAATTTTCTATAATTCCATTATGAATTACAGCAATTCGTTTGTCCATTGAGTAATGAGGGTGAGCATTTACATCATTTGGCTCTCCATGAGTAGCCCAACGTGTATGACCTATTCCAACATTACCATTAATATTTTTACCGTTTGTAAACTCAACTAAGTTTGCAACTTTCCCTTGCTTTTTATAAAGATTTAATTCACCACTATCTAACAAAGCTATACCTGCGCTATCATACCCCCTATATTCTAGTCTTGATAACCCTTTAATTAGAATTGGAAACGCATCTTTTTTTCCAATGTATGCAACAATACCACACATAATTATTACTGTTTAAAACTTGAAACTTTCAAATATAATTTTGGAACGGTTGTTCCTTCATTTAAAAACTTAATTCGAGTAGCGGTTGTACTAAATTCTCTAGGAGAAATATAAAAACCTAGATTTAATCGCTTCCCCGTAATGATACTTTGTAAATGCTCTCTCATATCTACTATAAAGACATGATTTACTGTATCTATACTACCATATCCTATAATCCTTAATCTTTTGTCAGTCAATGAATTTGGAATAGATACCGATACTTGTATTCCTGGATTGTAAATTACACTTAAACTTTTATCGTAGGGTAATATTAGCGTTCCATTATGTATAACTGAATTAGGAGAAATATCAGAAAGTGAAGGGATAGATAAATAAGATCGTAGCTTATTAGATTGAGCAAAATAATTTCCATCTTTAATCAAAAGCCCTTTACCAGACTCAGTTTGATTATTATCATAATTAATTAAATTTACTCTATTGGCATTTTGATTCAATTCAAAGGAATATTTTTTGTTTATTACATTCTGTGAATAATAAATTATCAATCTCGGTGATGAGCTAATATAATATATTGCTCCTTCATTTTCAATAACACTTTCGTTTTTAGCAACCACCTTAAGTCCTTTGAACCAATTATTAAAATTTTCAATGGAAGCGTAAGTGATTGGTGATTCTATCGATTTCTGAATTAATTCTTGACCAAATTCTTTCTTTAATTTCAATGTTATTTGATCATAAATTGTATCATTCGAGTTAGTAACAAAATAAGCACCAATAGGTCTTGGAGTTATCAGTTTGTTTTCATCATATAACAAATTAATTGCATCATCAGAAATAACAGAATTTGCATAATATGTCTGTGACTTAAGATCTTCGGTAAGCCTAAAAACTGAAAACCTCAATGGTTTATTCACTCCGTAAGTATCAGAATATTTGATAGAAAGAACCACGGAATCTACATTGATCGTATTTAAATCACCAAAATTTGGAGATGTAGTTACCAACCTCATCTGAGAACAGAAGGATGCAACTGTTTTACCAAAAACAGGATCATTGTTTGCACCTAATAATAGATATGCAGGATTATTTGTAGCTGCAGTGTCAAAGGCAACTGTACTCGTTTTAATATCAAAAGTATCTACTGCACCTACTTTGAATTGTTCATCAGGTGTAAGTATATCAATACCATTGTTGTTTACTTCTTTTTTACAAGAAATAACAACTAATAAGAAACATATATAAACGATCTTTTTCAATTATTCAGCAGCTACAACTTCTTCGATTAGTTTATCAAAAAACTCTGAAAAAATACGCGATTGATTTTCTTCAGGAACATAAGCCATTTTTAAACAGCTTGCAGTATCAAAAACTTCTTGTGTAACAGGGTCAAGATTTTCAGACCCTACTGTAACGCCATCAGCATATTTAATTACTGTATTTAAAACATTCAAATAAGATGCATCTTTCACTCCATCTGTAATTTCTGCATCAAAACCATCAAAACTCAACTTTTCATTAAATCTTTTATCCCAATCTTTTTCAAAAGTAGTGTCGTACAAACTAACAACAACTTTCGTATCAGAGAAATGAGGATCTTTATTATACATTTTTTTGATATATAAAGGCATCAATGAAGCCATCCAACCATGACAATGGATAACATCTGGTTTCCAACCTAATTTTTTAACCGTTTCTAAAACACCTCTACAGAAAAACATCGAACGTTCATCGTTGTCAATGTACATTTCGCCATTTTCATCTTCGATTGTATTTTTTCTTTTAAAAAACTCTTCATTATCAATAAAATAAACCTGCATTCTAGCTGCAGGAATTGAAGCAACCTTGATAATGAGAGGGTGATCTTTATCATCAATAACTAAGTTCAAACCAGACAAACGAATCACTTCGTGTAATTGATGGCGTCTTTCATTAATAGCGCCGAATTTAGGCATAAAAACACGAATCTCTTTTCCAGCATCTTGGATTACTTGAGGTAATCTTCTAGCTGTATTAGACATCTCGGTTTTAGGTAAAAAAGGAGTTATTTCTTGTGAAACAAAAAGAATTCTTTTTTTCTCCATGAGGTAAGGTTAAAATATAAAGTACGCAAAATTACAAAAAATTAGCTAAACATAAAGAAAATAAATAGTTTTGCACGCATTTAAGAATACTAAAATGATTATAATCCGAACATTAGATGAACTAAGCGAACTAATAAGATCTTCAGAGTATGCAAGCTCCACGATTGGTTTTGTTCCGACAATGGGCGCTCTACACGAGGGGCATGGATCATTAATCACCTCAGCAAAAAAAGATAATCATCTGGTTATCTGTTCTATATTTGTTAATCCAACCCAATTTAATAAAGCGGAAGATTTAGAAAAATATCCTAGAAAAGAAAAAGAAGATATTTCGATATTAGAAGAACTTGGTTGCGATTTTCTTTTTATCCCTACTACTGAAGAAATTTACAAAAATTACAAATATGTAGGTATTGATTTGAAAGAATTAGAAACCGTAATGGAGGGTAAATTTCGACCTGGTCATTTTCAAGGAGTATGCGAGATTGTTTATCGACTTTTTGATTTAGTAAAACCAACACGTGCTTATTTTGGACTAAAAGACTTTCAACAAGTTGCTGTTATAAAATATATGACCTCTTTCTTCAACTTACCTGTCGAAATAATTGCTTGTCCAACGATGCGAGAGCAAAATGGTCTGGCATTGAGTAGCAGAAACCTACGATTATCAGACACAGAAAAGCAAGATGCTCTAATCATTTTCAATACCCTTGATTTCATCAAAAAAAACCTGAATCAATTTGAGACAATCTCCAAATTAAAAACCAAAGCATTACAGATTTTTAATCAAGGAAAATTAACATTAGAATACCTAGAAATTGTAGATCAGAGCACCCTAACCGTACAAAATGACCATAATAAAACGAATTTAGTTGCATGTATAGCTGCTTATTGTAATCATATTCGACTAATAGACAATATGATTATAAGTTAGATAGAACTTTTTATCATTCTGATGCCCTATGACTAATAATTAATGTAACTTTGCTCTTCGAAAATCGAAATTATGCTAATCGAAGTCGTAAAATCCAAAATTCATAGAGTACGCGTTACGCAGGCGGACCTCAATTATATTGGTAGTATTACTATTGACGAGGCTTTAATGGAAGCTTCAAATATTATTGAAGGTGAAAAAGTTCAGATTGTGAATATCAATAATGGCGAACGTTTTGAAACGTATGTGATTAAGGGTGATGCCCACTCAGGTACTATTTGTTTAAATGGTCCAGCAGCTAGAAGAGTTGCTGTTGGTGATCCAATTATCATTATTGGTTATGGATATATGGAATTTGAAGAGGCTAAATCTTTCAAACCATCGTTGGTTTTTCCAAATGAAGAAACAAATCTAATTTGATTTGTAATGAAAACTACTCTTGTTAAAGTCCTGAAAATTACACTACCATTATTATTAGGAGTATATTTAATTTGGTACTTTTTCAACAATATGGATTCAAAAGCCAAAGATTATTTTTTCTTTGCTTTAAAAAATGCCGATTATACTTGGATTATACTTTCTGTCATTTTAAGTTTTTTCGCTTTTCTTTCTCGCGCCTATCGTTGGAAATATATGCTTGAACCTTTGGGTTACAAAACAAATCTTTGGAATCGATATCATTCGCTCATGATAGGTTACATCATCAATCTTACCATACCTAGAGCAGGTGAAGCATCACGTTCTGCTATGCTTTTTCGTTCAGAAGGTGTTCCTTTCTCAAAATCATTTGGTACTATTATAGCTGAAAGAGCCGTGGATTTTGTAATGTTACTAATACTTGCGTCAATAACCGCATTCATAGGTTTTCAAGACTTCAAAGCTATTTTTAACGAAATACAAAATACATTCACCCCTACTTCTACTAAGAAAGATGGCTTACCAATCAAATTAATCATTGAAATTGTATTAGCCATCGGTTTAATAATTGCTATTTTATACTTAAGAAAAAAACCTGAACTTCGTAAAAAAATTGTTGATTTTGTAAAAGATATTTTTGCAGGATTAACATCCATTCTTAAATCGAAAAATCCATCAGGATACATTTTACATACCCTTTTCATTTGGGTTTCATACATTACTTACTTTGGAGTTTGCTTCTATTCATTGGAAGAAACAAAAGATTTTCCAATTAGCGGAATTTTACTTGGATTTATTGCAGGTTCATTAGGGATTATGTTTACCAATGGTGGTATCGGAACCTTTCCTTTGTTAGTTGGATTAGTGGTTAATTTCGTAATGAAAGACAAAACTCCGAATGCATTAGCTATAGGAAATGCCATTGGAATGATTATCTGGGCATCACAAACAATTTTATTAATTATTTTAGGATTAATTTCTTTTATTTTACTTCCTAAAAATCACTCGAAAGAAGATGTCGAGAATTGATTATATACATTCTAAAATAGTTTCTGTAGAACAAGCGGCGCGTTTGGTAGCTTCGTGGAAATTGAGAAACGAACAAGTTGTATTTACCAATGGATGTTTTGATATCATTCACAAAGGTCATGTAACCTACTTAGCGAAAGCTGCTGATTTGGGAAATCGCTTAATTGTCGCTTTAAATACAGACGCATCTGTCAAAGCACAAAACAAAAGTCCTGAAAGACCGATTAATGACGAATTAGCTCGATTACAGGTGCTCGCAAGTTTGGGGTTTGTGGATATAGTTGTTCTTTTTGACGAAAATACACCGGAAGATATTATCAAACAAATCAAACCAACCATTCTCGTTAAAGGCGCTGACTATGATGAACATGAAACAGATCCCACTTCTAAAAAATACATTGTAGGGAGTGATTTTGTGAAATCAATTGGCGGAACGGTGAAAACAATTGACTTGGAAGCGGGTTACTCTACTACTAACATTATCTCAAAAATCAAGGTTTAATCCTTAAAATTTATATTATATTTGTAACGTTATAAAAATTATAGATTATGTCAGATGATACTTTTTTCGATAAATCAACAGCAGCTGTAGGTTTTCTTTATACGATTATTGTTGTTGGTGTTATCGCTTCAATCCTTATTTGGGGATAATTTGAACTAGAATGATGTTTTTTAACAACATTTTCGCATGGTTGATTAAAAAACGAATTCGACAAATTGAATTTTTCAAAAATAATCCCACAGCAGTACAACAAAACTTACTGAAACACATGCTTGTAAAATGCTCTTCAACGAAATTTGGAGGGCTTTTTTCATTTAAGAATATTCAAGATTATTCTACTTTTTCCAAAAAAGTTCCGCTCCAAGATTACACTACGATTTATCCTTTTATCGAAGAAATGTTACAAGGAAAAAAGAATATTTTATGGCCTGGAATTAATTCTTGGTTTTCAAAATCTTCAGGAACAACTTCACATCGTAGTAAAATTCTTCCAGTAACGAAAGAGCATTTATTTGATTGTCATTATAAAGGAGGAAAAGATTTACTTTCCTTGTACTACCACAATTACCCTAATCGTAAATTATACAATGGAAAACACCTCATCATTGGTGGTAGTTCAGAGATAAATTCACTTGGGAAAAATTCTTACATCGGGGATCTTTCGGCAATTATCATCAAAAACTTACCTTTTTGGGCTGAAATTCGCAGAACTCCATCACGCGAAACAAGTTTGCTTTCCAACTGGGAAGAGAAACTAGATAAAATGGTAAAAGAAACGATTCATGAAGATGTATTTATTTTAGCGGGTGTTCCGAGTTGGACCTTGGTATTATTGAAACGTATTTTAGAATATACAGGTAAAAAATACATCAAAGAAGTTTGGCCCAATCTAGAATTATACATGCATGGAGGAGTAAATTTTTCACCTTATAAAATTGAATTTGAATCTATTATAGGAAAAAAAATAAATTATGTAGAAACCTACAATTCAAGTGAGGGATTTTATGGAATACAAGATCAACCCAATTCTGAAGAACTGTTGTTGATGTTAGATTACGGTATTTTTTATGAATTTATTCCTTTGGATTGCTTTGATGGTGTAGATAGTAAAACTGTAGTTTCCCTTAAAGATGTTGAACTTCATAAAAATTACGCTTTAGTTATAAGCACAAATGCAGGCTTATGGAGATACATTATTGGAGATACTATTTCTTTTACATCTAAAAATCCTTATCGCTTTAAAATCACAGGAAGAACCACCCAATGTTTAAACGTATTTGGTGAAGAGGTAATCGTAGAAAACGCTGATAGAGCTATTGCTGAAACGTGCACTGAAACAAATGCATTTCTGAAAGATTATGCAGTATTTCCTATTTTTCTAGAAAATAATCAAAAAGGTGGACATGAATGGTTTATCGAGTTCTCGAAAGAACCAAATTCGAAAGAAAATTTTACCATTCTATTGGATCAAAAGTTACAGGAAATCAACTCTGATTACGCTGCAAAACGACAAGGTGATTTTATTTTAACACTTCCGAAAATAAATTATTTACCCGAAAATACATTTGAAAACTGGTTACTTAGTAAAAATAAATTGGGAGGTCAACATAAAATTCCAAGGCTTAATAACTCTCGAGAAATCGCAGAACAATTACTTAAACTTCTTTAGTATGATTAAACATGTAATCATCTTGTTATTTATATTGCCAAGTACTTTTGTAATTGGACAAGATACTTTAAATCTAACTTTAGTATGGGAAAAACCATTTAAAGGTGATTTGGTTGGTAGTATTGACGAACAACAAAACGCATTTATATTTGACGGCAGTGAATTATTCAAACTAAATGATAAAAGCGAAATGCTTTTTCACCAAAGTATAAAATCTCTTGGTATGATTAAAGAAATAGACGCTAGAAATCCATTTAAAATTTTACTTTTTTCTGAAAATCAACAAAGTATCAATTACATAGATAATAGTTTGTCCTTACAAAACGAAACGATTGATTTGTCTCATTTCGATTTAAACAATGTCATAAGTACTTCTGGATCAGACCAAATGGACAAATGTTGGGTGTACAACCAAGACAATAGTATTTTGAAATTAATTGGTAAAAACGAACAACAGTTTCAGTCGATAAGTAATCTAAAAAAACTAGTGAATTTGAATTCCATTGACAAAATTAAAGAGGTTAATAGCCTTTTGTTTTTGTTAGATTTCTCTGGTAAAATCGTACTATTAGATATGTATGGAAATCTAAAATCGCGCTTTGATTTTAGTCCGTATACATCCGCTTTTATGGATCAATCGATGATTTATTTACAGCAAGACCAAACGATTTTAGTATTTAATTATATCAAAAATTTAGTGGTAGGATACATCAAAACACCGAGTAATTCAACACTTATCGGGAAAAAGGGAGACTTTTTCTTTTTTACCCTAGGAAACAAATTAGGAAAATTTACAATCAGCAACTGATTTTTTCATTTGTAGAATGTATATTTGTATAGAAACGAATTAATTCAACAAAACGATGCATATAGCAGTAGCAGGTAATATCGGAGCAGGAAAAACTACACTAACTCAAATGTTAGCAAAACATTACGGATGGGATACACATTTTGAAGATATTGAACAAAATCCTTATTTGAATGATTTCTACGAGGATATGCAACGTTGGTCATTCAATTTACAGATTTATTATTTGAATAGTCGTTTCACACAAATTCAAGAGATTAAAGAAGCGAGTAATACAGTGATACAAGACCGTACAATCTACGAAGATGCATTTATTTTTGCTCCTAACTTACATTCAATGGGCTTGATGACAACGCGTGATTTTGAAAATTACTTCTCCTTATTCAACTTAATCGAATCATTTGTTTCTGCACCAGATTTATTAATTTACTTACGTGCAAGTGTCCCTACGCTTGTGAATCACATTCAATTACGTGGTAGAGAATACGAAGAAAGCATTCGTTTGGATTATTTAAAACGCTTAAATGACCGCTACGAAGCATGGATTTCAACGTATGATAAAGGTAAATTATTGGTCATCGATATTGACAATAATCGTTTCCCTGAAAACCAAGAGGATTTCGGGAAGATTATACAGTCAATTGACGCTGAAATCAACGGACTATTTTAGTATTAATCTTAAATTGCTTTTTCTTCGTTCAACTTCAAAATAAACATCCTCATATACTAAAGTATACTGTGGTATTTATTTTTTGTTTACCTCGAAAAATCTAATTTAAAATTAATACTAGATTGATTTTTTATTTCCCCTACTTAAGGAGGGATAAAGGGAGGTGAATTTGTATACTTATATAACTAACATAAGTTTAGTCACCCTCCTCAGTCCTCCCTCAAGGGAGGAAGATTTAACTCCTCTTTCTTATTCGCCAACTGATTTAACAAACGGATTTTATTTTTATTTGCTTCTTTCTGACTTTGCTTTTTATTCTTTTTTTGAGCCATTAATTTTGAATGAAGCTTTTTGTTTTCAGTATTCTTTTGCTTCGCCATGAGTGAAGGTTAAACTATTTTTACTCCGCAAAATGATTCCAACCTTGTGCTTTTAAGGCAATATGAGAACCGTTCTTATCAACTAAATTTACACCACTTGCTTTGTCTGTAATATGACCTATCACCGTAAAGTTCGGATTAGATGCTACTTTATCGTAATCTTCTTGTTTGATGGTGAATAGTAATTCATAATCTTCTCCTCCGTTCAGAGCAGTTGTTACAGGATCCACATTGAACTCAATAGCTGCGATAGACGTTTTAGCATCTAAAGGAATACGTTCGTCGTAAATGGTACAACCGACCTCACTCGCTTTACAAATATGCATTATCTCCGAAGCCAAACCATCCGAAATATCAATCATCGAAGTAGGGTGAACTTCTAGCTCTTTTAAAATTTGGATTACGTCTTTTCTTGCTTCTGGCTTTAACTGTCTTTCTAATAAATAATCGTGACCATCTAAATCTGGCTGAATTTCAGGATTTGCTTTGAATACAGCACGTTCACGTTCTAATACTTGTAGCCCCATATAGGCTCCTCCTAAATCGCCGGAAACCACCAATAAATCATACTCTTTCGCTCCACTTCTATAAACAACTTCGTCTTTTTTAGCAGTACCTACAGCTGTAATTGATATCACTAACCCTGATAACGAAGAAGTTGTGTCCCCACCAACTAAATCTATTTGGTAAATATCACATGCTTTTTTGATTCCTTTGTATAATTCTTCTACTGCTTCAAGCGGAAATCTGCTTGAAATAGCTACCGAAACCGTGATTTGTTTCGGTGTTCCGTTCATCGCATAAATATCAGACAAATTCACTACTACAGATTTGTACCCCAAATGCATCAAGGGTGAGTACATCAGATTGAAATGAATCCCTTCTACCAGCATATCTGTCGATACCAACATCACATCTTCCTCGGAAGTAGCTATTACAGCAGCATCGTCCCCTACTCCTTTAATTGTTGTTGGTGAATAACTTACAAAATCTTTCGTAAGTGTATCAATCAACCCAAATTCTCCTAAATCACTGATTTCTGTTCTCTTTTCTGACATAGCCTAATATTTATAGAGTAAAAATACAAAATCAAAAGGAAAAGTGTAATTTTAATGTTGTCTTCAAAATTCTAATTTATTGTAGACATCAAAAATTATTTCACAAAAAATGGAATTACAAGAAATAAACGAATTTAAATCTTCCCCAAAAATCAGGGAAAAACTACTCACCATAGGATTCGCGAAAGAATTTGCTGAAAACGAAGTTATCCTTAACGAAAACGCGTACATCAAAGCGATTCCTATCGTGACGAAAGGAAGTATTCGGGTGATGCGTACAGACGAAGATGGGCGTGAATTGTTGTTGTATTACATCCGTGCTGGTGAAACGTGTATCATGTCTTTTTTAGGGGGGATCCATCAAGATACTAGTAAGGTGAAAGCCATCGCAGAAGAGGAAACCGAAATCTTATTTATACCGATTGATAAAGTTTCTCTTTTAATTAAAGAATTTCCGGAATGGTTGGATTATATTTTCCGCTTATACCATAAACGCTTTGAGGAATTATTAGAAGTAGTGAATAATGTAGCTTTCAAAAAAATGGATGAGCGTTTGTTGGATTTTCTTCATAAAAAATGCGAAGTGGCTAATACAAAAACTCTTCAAATAACGCACGAACAACTTGCAAACGAATTAGGTACGGCTAGAGTGGTGATTTCTCGATTATTAAAGGTGTTGGAAGAAGATGGAGTTTTGGAGTTGGGGAGGAATAAGATTAAAATGATAAAATAATTTCTACCTTTTTTCATTGCCAAAAAAGGTAGAGCCAAAAAGTTTAGCGCTTTATTTTTATCACATCGTTTCACTTCTGAAATTAAGACCACTTCGGTAATCAATGGCGTGCTTCCTCGTGGCACCCGTATTTCAGTGTGTTTTACTCAATATAAAACTAAGGCGACATGTTAAATCTCGGAGTCGCTCACGATCTGAGATTTTAGAAAAATTTCGAGTTCTTTGGCGATTTGTTGGTGTTCGGAAACATTAGGATGCTGAAGGCGACCTTGATGATAGCGTTTTTTGAAAAAATAAGAGTGAACTGTATTTCCATAGTTTTTTTGTAAGGTTTTCATTGAAATCGAAATACATTCATTAAGATGTTTTTTGAGTTTAGGTGTTGCCATAGGACTGTCTAAACATACAATTTGCGCTTTTGGATTGTGTTTTTTGATACGTTTTACAAACCCAATATAATCAAAACAATACGTTTCTTGTTTTTGTAAACCATCGTTTTGTCCTAGGCAAATAAACACAATATCTGGTTGGTGTTTGTACCAAGGATATTTCACTTCTTGTCCGCCTAAATCAGCAAAATCATAGACTTCGGGAATTGTTTCATCATTACCACAACAACTGCGAGTTAGCCCAAATCCAGAAACAGAACTTAACATCCAATCTGCTTGAAAAACTCGAGCTAGGGTTGGACCATAACTTTGGTATGCGTCATGTTGTTCGTACCAATCTCCACGGATGTCATTTGGATTTTTACAATCGGCACCATTTCCACAAGTCATAGAATCACCGATAAACTCAAATAATTTCTTTTTGGAATTCTTTGGTTTTAAAAGTCTTTCACAATAGATTTTCCCAAACGAAATACTACCTATACCCGCTTCGGTACACTTTGTAATAATTACATGGTGAATTCCTTGTTTGCCCTTTTTTAAAATTGGAATTCGATTTTCTTCTTCTTCCAATTTAAAACGCTTAATCGGTTGATCATCAATTACTACTTCTATAAAATTGTGAGAATTAAATGCTGGATCATCCGTTATATCAATACTACAGGTATTTCCTTCAAACCAAAATTCCATATAAGCCCCAGGTGCCCAGACGTTTGGTTGTTCATTGAAATCAAATCGACCTATAAACCGAACATTTTCTTGTGTAGGCGTAAATCCCTTATTTTCTTTTTTATAGGAACAACTTAGCATACAAAAGATAAAAGTCAAAATAGAAAAGACAAAAAACCTAATATTTGAAACTAAACATAAAAAAGTAGGACATAACATAAGAACTATAAAAAAAGTAGTTTAGACAAAAGAATAAAAAACATATTATTATACCAAATCTATTAATTGCTAAATCGGGTATTGTTTTAAAAGTACGTTTAAAAAAAGTTTCTTTTAATTAAAATAATGTTGTTTGGATTTAGATTTGGAAAGGCGCAAAAAGTTTACTAAACTTAAATAAAAATCTGAAGCAGGACAAAAATATACAAATAAAAAGATTGTTATCTAACCTGCTTTAAGTTAATTAAATGGTTTTAATACAAGATAAAAAATATTGAAATGTATCCTTACTTAGATAAACAAACATTTGATTTCGATAATAAATACACACTTGAAAATGATATAGTTAGACTCACACCTCTTTCAAAAGAAGATTATGTGAATTTAATAGATTTTGCAAAAAATGAACCTGAATTATGGTCATACTCTTTAATTGAAGCTAGTTCACCTGAAAAGTTAAAAATCTATATAGACAAAGCGCTCAAAGCTAGAGAAAATAAAAATTCGTACACATTTGTTATTTTTAATAAACTTAAAAATAAATATGTAGGAAGCACGAGATACTATGATATTCAATTAAAAAACGCTTCGCTGAGTATAGGCTATACGTGGTACGGAAAGGAATTTCAAGGCACAGGAATTAATCAAAACTGTAAATATTTATTACTAGAGTTTGCTTTTGAAATATTAAAAATGGAACGTGTTGAATTTAGAGCAGATACTAAAAATGAAAGGAGTATTAATGCAATGAAAAACATCGGATGTATCGAAGAAGGAATACTACGTAGCAACGCCTATAATAAAAACGGAGAACGCAGGAATAGTATTGTTATGAGTATCTTAAAGGATGAATGGTTTAAAAGTGTTAAAGAAAAATTAAAACAAAAATTACACGACTCTATATAAGTGTTTTAAAAGTAAATTTATTAACAAAAAAGTTAAATTAATGGGGAGTTTTGACTACCCATTGATTTAACTTATACTTTTTTTAATCTAGCAGTTTTAAGATAATCCCCAGTAAAACTTTTACCTGTTATTCCAAAATCGGCAACCGCAAGAAAAACAAGATCTTCCGTACCTAAATTGACAGATTGATGAATACACCATCTAGGAATAAGTGCAAAATCACCTGGCCCTACTTCATTTTCATAATTATCTACTATTACTTTCCCCCTACCTTTTAAGAAAATAAAAACTGTTTCATGTGCATGTCGATGCATTTCATTTGCCTTACCTGGCTTTACTGTGACAATTCTTGGATCGAGAACCTCTAGTTTGAATGGTAATAGATTTACATTGAATTCTATTCCTAATTCATCAACTTTATTCTCATATAGACCTGAAAGTCTGTTATCATTAAGACTTGAAACTAACTCTTTTTTATCTTGAATATCAGTCAGTGATTTCTGTAAGTTTATTTTCTCTAACAAACCTCCTATTCGATTAATTTGAATATCACCAAATATACGTCCTATTAATTCATCAAGACATGCAGTCCACTCTGGGTTACCTTCAGGTTGATTTACCCAATCAATAAATTTAATAACTTCTTGTTTTTGGTCATCTGTTTGTATTCCATACATTAAAATAGCAGACAAAGTTGGTCTTAAATGACTAATATCTATGGATTCAAGTGATTCTAATCCGTTTTTTACTATAACAAGTTCCTCAAATAAACTTTCAAATTCATCTGAAGATAGTCTTTTCCCTTTGATTGATTTTTTAAATAAATCTTTCATAGTTAAACATATTTTAGTTGAGCATCCAACTGTTTTGCTCTAACATACATATCATCCCAATATGAAGCTCTAAGATTTAAAGCTGTTAACATCCCCTTACGTAATTCATGAGCAGATTCTTGACTTTCATTGGAAAGCTCTTCAGCTATTTGCAATAAAATTAAACCATGCTCATCATCCACTTCAGTATGAAGAGGAAAAAAAACATATTGCTCTAAACTAAGATCACTATGTTTTTCAATAGCTTCAATTAAATGTCTGTATATATATTTGACAATTGATTCAGTTCCCAAACCTATAGCTCCAACTGCAGCCGCGGCTGATCCAGATTGGATTAAACGAAGAAAAGACTCTCTCCAGATTTCAACTTCTATACCATTTTCCAAATCTCTATCAACTCCCATTGCGTCTTGAAAACGTCTAAAAAGTTTAGGGTGTGCTATCCCTTGAACCCATTCCTCTTTAATATTTAAAGTTGCAATAGCTTCTATGTCTTCATCGTGTAAATGTCCACTCTCTTCAGACAAATTATCAAGTAAATGCTCCCTATGAATAGGATTTTCTAATTTCGAAATAACTGCTGTCAAATAACGAGGAAACCAAGCGCTATATGCTCCATATTGAGCAGCAAAATCTTTCAGGATTTCTTTATTATTCTGAAATTCACCATTCTTTAACGCAATAAGATAAGGGTGATTGATAGCACGATGATTTAAAGCTTCTTCTATAAGATGATTCATATAATAGTTGGATTTATATTATGAATAAAATTAATTCATTAAAAATAAATTACCAACTATATATTTACAAAATTAGTAGAATCTAGTATCAGTATTTAAACTTGTTAGAAATTAAAAGAGACTGTCTCAAAACTAAATTGAGCAGTCTCTTAATTTTTTGTTGGCCTACTAGGGCTCGAACCTAGACTCTTCTGAACCAAAATCAGACGTGTTGCCAGTTACACCATAGGCCAGTATCTGATTGCAAAATTAGTAAGTTTTTTTATTGTTGCAAGAATGATTTCTATTTTTTTTAAAAAAAATCATTACATGCGAACAACTATTTATAAGTCAATATTTTAAACTATTTCGATAAATAGTTTTTGAGTTAATATTAATTTTTGATGAATTTTACACCTTGATTTTTTAACGTTTATTAATTTGCAAATGCTTTTCAAAAGCATAAAATCCTTATTTTCGTTGGTTTAAAAATCATAAGCTAAATGCTTATTTCAAATTCAAACAAATAATAAAGAATGAATTACAAAAAAAGTAACATTGTTTTAGGTTGGATTACCTTTCTGATTGCAACCATCGTCTATTTTATTACGATTGAAGATACAGTAAGTTTGTGGGATTGTGGTGAGTACATCACTGCAGCTTATAAACTAGAGGTTGGTCACCCTCCCGGTGCTCCCCTATTTATGTTGTTAGGAAGATTGTTTTCTTTCTTCGCTTCTCCAGAAATGGTGGCTGTTTGGATCAACCGTATGTCTGCTTTATCAAGCTCTTTTACAATACTTTTTATGTTTTGGTCTATCACCATGTTGGCTAAAAAAATGGCATTAAGAGACAAGAGAACCATGTCAATGGGTGAACAAATTGCTGTTTTAGGTAGTGGATTCATTGGTGCCATCGCTTACACTTTCACTGATTCATTTTGGTTTTCTGCTGTAGAAGGTGAAGTATATGCTATGTCTTCCTTATTTACAGCTATCATCTTTTGGGCAATTTTAAAATGGGATGAAGAAACAACTGCAATCAAACACAATGAATTAGAGACAAACTCTAGTCCTTTGAGATGGATGGTATTGATTTTGTTTTTATTTGGACTTGCTATAGGGGTCCATTTACTTGGATTACTTGTTGTTCCTGCAATAGCTTATGTTATATACTTCAATCAATCCAAAGATTTTTCATGGAAAGGTTTTTTCATTACAGGTATCATCTCCATTTTCACGCTTGGATTTATTCAAGAAGGTATTATACCGGGAACAATTTCTTTAGCGTCGAAATTTGAAATTACTTTTGTAAATGATATGGGAATGCCTTTCTATATCGGAAGTATGTTTTTCTTTATTTTATTGATTATAGGAGTGATTTTCCTTGTAAACTGGAGTAGAAAAAATGACAAACCAATTTTAAATGCCGCTGCACTCGGTTTAATTGTATTCTTGATAGGTTACGGTTCATTTGCGACTATTGTAATTCGTTCAAGTGCAAATACGCCTTTGGATGAAAACGACCCTGAAAACTTAGTAACACTTCATGCCTATTTAAAACGTGAACAATATGGTAGTTGGCCTATTGCTTATGGTCCTTATTGGAATTCTAAAATGGACGATGACCAAACACATTGGGGTGATCGTTCTCGATTCTATGCAAGAAGATTTGTGGTCATGCGTGGTGATAGCGAATTAAAAGCATTCAAAAGCGAACAACATGCTAAAGATTATTTAAAGACATTAGGTGTTGGTCATGAAATTGTGGAAAAATATTTTGTGACAAACGAGAATTATAGAGAACACCAAGAACCTACTTACTTACAAAACACCTTTTTGCCACGTATGTATTGGAGTCAAGACCAACAAAAAATTGAGGCTTACAAATCTTGGTCAGGTTATGACGAAACCGATGGTACAGGATCAGAATTAGGAAGCGATGGTAAACGTTTGCCTACTTTCGGTGAAAACATGACCTACATGTTCCGTTACCAAGTAAATTGGATGTATTGGAGATACTTTATGTGGAACTTTGCAGGTCGTCAAAATGATATACAAGGCCATGGTGATGCAATGAGAGGAAATTGGATTTCAGGATTCAAGTCAATCGATCAGATGCATCTTGGCGATCAAGGTGATAACATTCCAACTTACACTACAAACAACGAGTCACACAATAAATTCTTCTTATTTCCTCTAATTTTAGGAGTGATCGGCATGATGTTTCATTTTTACAGAGCACCTAAAGATGCCTTTGTTGTTTTACTAACTTTTTTCTTTACAGGATTTGCAATTGTTTTATACTTAAATCAAAAACCATTCGAACCAAGAGAACGTGATTATGCTTATGCTGCTTCGTTTTATGCCTTTGCCATGTGGATTGGTCTTTCGGTATTTGCATTATTTGATTTATTTAGAAATATCGAAAAAACAGCATTAAAAAGAAGTGCAATCATTACAGCTGGAATCTTGGCATTCCTTTTTATTATCGATATGAAAAGTGATTCGCTTACCGCTTCTTTCACTTGGTTATACATTGCAGCTATCGGATTTATACTTGTTTTTGGTATGAATTTTCTTGGAAAAAAACTGAAAAATGAATCTCAAGGAGCAATACTTTCGATTTTGATTACTATTATCGCTCCATTATTATTAGCAGTACAAGGTTGGGATGATCATGATCGTAGCGACAAAACTTCTGCAAGAGACTTAGCATACAACTATTTAGAATCATGCAATAGAAATGCAATCTTGTTTACAAATGGTGATAACGATACGTTCCCATTGTGGTACTTACAAGAAGTGGAAGAAAAAAGAACCGATGTAAGAGTATGTAACTTATCACTAATGCAAACAGATTGGTACACGGAGCAAATGATGATGAAAGCTTACGAGTCTGAACCTCTACCAATCAAATTCAGAGAAGATCAAATTTTGATGTACGCAGGTAATACTGATCAAGTATATTTCTTATCTATGTTTGATTTAATGAATGCAGGTATTGCTAAAGAAACTTTAGAAAAATTATACAAGGAAAAAATCAAATACAACAAAACTGCGTTTACTGCTGCTTTTGAACAATTCCAAAATAATTGTAGTGTACTTGGAAATACGATTAAAGCTAAAAATCCAACTGCACAAGGGAGAGTAGATGAAATCAAAAACTTATTGACTGCTACGGTAACTAATCCAGGATACAAAGAAGTAGATAAGTTGATGACTGCGGCTTTAGAAGTTTTAGTTGGATATTCAAATGGAATGATTGAACTTCCTCAAGGTCAAGCGGAACAGTTCCAACAGTTCTTAAAAGATTGGGAGACTAGTTGGGATTTCTTACCAATAGAAAAAGCAATGGAATTTGTACGTGATGACAACAACCAGATTACAAATAACAACAATAAATTACGTGTATTCCCAAGCAAAGGTTTTATTGTACCTGTAAACAAAAAGAATGTAATTGCTTCAGGAATTGTTAGTAAAGAGAAAGCTGCTGACATACCATCAGAAATTAGATTTGCAATTGATAAACAAGCGATTACAAGAGAGCAAGTTATGATGTTAGATGTTATTGCGAACAATGATTGGAAACGACCTATCTATTTTTCTTCTCCTGGTGGTTCAGATGTTTCAATTGCTCTCTATACTAGCGGTTATGTTCAACAAAATGGTATGGCCTATGAATTTACTCCAGTCCAAGAACGTAATCCTATCGATAAAGTGAAAATGTTGAATAACCTAACAAAGGTATATAACTACGGTAAAATGAACCAAAAAGGAGTGTTAAACGATTATTACACACGTCGTCATACTTCACAATATAGAGATCAGTTTACACGTTTAGCAGATGCATATTTGTCTGAAGCAGATGAATTACAAAATAATAAATCAATTTACCCTGGACAAATTAGCATGTTAAGACAGATGGGTAAAACTAAGTCTGCTGACTCACTTCAAAAAATATTCAGTAATTCTGACAAAACTATAAAGGATAATAAAGCTTTTGCAATCAAGTTAATCAAACGCTCCTTGGAAGTGATGCCAATCGAAAGAGTTATTGATTATGGTGAACCGACACCTGGTAGAGATAACTATGATCTAGGAAATGGACTAACTTTTGAGGCTTTTACAGATGGTACTGTTCACGACTATGTTGGTATCTTATTTAGAGCAGGTGATAAAAAAGCAGGCGAAGATTTGGCATTGAAAGTTGGTAACGAATTAGAGTCTATCTTAAACTATTTTGAAAATAGTAAACCAAAATTTGCTCTAAATAACAAATCAGATATCATTTCTGCTTTGCACAATTACATGCTTGTTGCTACATTTGTTGGTGACCCTGAAATCGGAATACCAAACGGAAAAACAACGTCTAAGATGAGATCTTACATTCAGAAATACTACAATGTTGTTTTACCACGTATAATTAATGAATTAAAAATGACGGGAGATTTCAATCTAAAAGATATTCAGAACTTTAAAAATCATACGGATGCAGTTGCTATGAAATTTAATTTTATTGCAAAACCAAAAAATCAAGCCCCTGCAGGTGGTCAATCCTTAACACCAGAACAAATTCAGCAGTTGATGCAAAGTCAACAGTAAATCAATTTCTGTGTTGCGTTTTTTTAAAACCCCATATCTAATAAAGAAACTTTTTTTTAGAAGGATATGGGGTTTTTCATTGGATAAAAAATCTGTTTACCTCACCTTTGATGATGGCCCTCATCCTGATATTACAATTTGGATACTAGATTACCTCTCTAGTGAAAATATAAAAGCATCTTTTTTTTGTGTGGGCGAAAACGTTAGAAAATATCCGGAAATTTTTACTAGAATTATAAAAGATGGACATTCAGTTGGTAACCATACCATGCACCACAACAAAGCTAATAGTTCTCAAAAAAAAGAATATTTTGATTCGATAAATAAAGCTTCAACTTATATTGAATCTAACTTTTTTCGACCTCCTTATGGTAGACTCCCAATTATGTGGGAAAATGAACTACTTAAAAAGTATAAAATTGTAATGTGGTCTTGGCTTTCATATGACTTTGATAAAAATATATCGGTAAAAACCATTTTAAAAAAAGCAAAAAAAATAAAATCAGGAGATATTTTAGTACTTCACGACAATCCTAAAATCAACGAAAAACAAAAAGAATTATTACCAAAATTAATTCGAGAACTTAAACACAATAATTTTACATTTGAAACCATTTCATAAAATGAAAAAAACAAAAATCAGTCAATATAACGATCAAATCATTGAATCTTTAAAGTTATTTTTTGAAGGACATTTATTTATCATTCAACATAAACTATATCGACATTTAATCATTACAGGAATTATTTTTATTTTCATATTTACTGTAGGGCTAACCTATCTAATTCAGTTAATCAATTGGACTGAAATGAGTTACTCCGATGACATTGAACACTTCTTAATAACATATATTAATTTAAGTTCCAGCTATATTGATTATATAACACAAGGTGCATTTTGGGTTGTAAAACATGCTTTAAAAGCAAATAAGGATTCTATTTTTTTATCCCTTTTTTTAATTATTGGTACCCCTTATTTATCATTCCTTAGTGGGAAGATACAAAAATTAGTGTCAGATTCAGAATCTAAATTCAACTTAAGAAAATTCTTTAAAGAAATTTATAGAGGATTAAGTATTTCATTAAGAAATATTTTCAAGCAATTCCTTTGGTTTTTATTGATCTTAATTTTATCATTTATTCCTTACATGGAATACCTCACTCCACTTTTTGGTTTTATTATACAAGCTTATTACAATGGTATTCTTATAACAGATTATACCCTTGAACAAAAAGGTTTTTCTATTACAGATAGTTTACAATTTTACAAAACCAACAAATTTGCGATGTTTTCAACGGGACTTGGATTTATGTTTATCCTACTGATCCCAGTTATAGGATGGTTTATAGCACCTACTTATGCACTTGTGTCAGCTTCCTTGTATTTTGAAAAAAATCGAATCGATACCGAAAATCCTATATAACTATTCGCATAATTTTTGTACTTCACCTAAAATTTCATCAATACGTTTATCATTAATCCCAATCCTAACCAATATTTTTCGATTAAAAGTCAAATCTTTCGCTAAAATTATATTCTCATCTAACAATGCTTTTTTTTCCTCTGTCAGCAACGTTGACAAACAAGTTACAGGATACAAGCCTGTTTCATCAATTAAATCTTTTAGAGCAAATTTAGCGGGATAGTCCCAACTTAATAACTGAATATTTTTACAATTCCCATATGTTTTGGCGTCATCTGTAAATCTTGAATTGGTAACAATCCAACCTTTAAAAGTTTTATAATTACCCAAATCAGAACCATTTTGCAAAATATCTTCAAATCTTGAATGAATGTATAAAGGCACTTTAACATCCACTGAAATCCCACCCTGATTCTTGTATTTACATTCCATCAACATAAGCTCATTTCCTTTTCGACATTTTACATCTACCTCATGCGTTATACATTTCCCTTGAAAAATAAGACCTGTTTCAGTATTGTATCCTTGTGCTGCAAATAGTGCTGCGATAAATTTTTCAAATGGATATCCAGAAGGACCTAACTCCATCATCCCATTTTTTAAATTATATCGTGAGGCTGTATGTGAATTTTGTTTTTTTAAAAGACGAAATGCAAGTGAATATATCTTATTGGTTGAAATACCATTTACTATCTCACTTTGTAGTTGATCTATAATACTATTTGCCTCTTCATAGCTAGCTTTTGAACGAATTAGTGAATTACGTAATTTACTCTCTGAAAATGTTTCCATTTTACCAGAAGCTTTTTTTACCTTGATATGTCTATGACTCATTGTAATTTAATTTCATCCAATAATTCAGGTACAAGCACCTCTACACCTAATTCATCTTGTAATTTTACACGAAATACATTTTGAGCAGTTGGCTCACCATGTACTAATATTATTTTTTCAGGGATTTGATTCATTGCCTTTACCCAATCAATCATGCCTTTTTGGTCAGCATGAGCAGACAAAGAGTCTATTGTTTGAATCTCCGCACCAATCTGCACATATTTACCTCTAATTTTCAACTCTTTAGCACCTTCCTTCAAACTTCTACCTCTTGTACCCTCGCCTTGATATCCAACTAAAAGTATTGTATTTAATGGATCCCAACCTAATTGAGAAATGTAATTTAAAACTCTACCACCCGTAATCATTCCACTCGCTGCAATGACTATTTTTCTTTTCTCATCTTTGATTATACGTTGTGTCTCTCGAATATCTTTTACAAACTTGACATGTCTATCTAAATTATAAATCTTTTTATTGGATAGTTTATGCCATCCAGAATAACGAAGAAAAATTTCAGTAGCACTGGTTCCCATTGGACTATCTAAATACACTGGAATAGCAGGAATTCTTTTTAAATCTTTTAATTCATTGATTAAATATAAAATTTCTTGAGCACGTCCAACTGCAAAACTTGGAATTATAGTTGTGCCTCCTCTTTCCCAAGTATTTAAAATAACGCTTTCTAAAAGGTCTAATACATCTTCTTTTGGATGGATTCTATCTCCGTAGGTACTTTCTAAAACTAAAAACTCTGCTCCTTCAGGTACTTCAGGCGCTGCCAACAAATCATCATTCCCACGACCTAAATCTCCAGAAAAAATAACTTTTCTACCTTCTACATGGAATTCTAAACTTGCAGAACCTAAAATATGACCATTTTTAATGAATTCAACAGTAATATCTTCACTTATTCGAACTCGTTCTCTGTCTTGATGTGTTTCGATTAACTCTATCACTTTATCTACATCACTTTCAGTATATAATGGAGTTGCTGGAGAGTGCTTCGAATACCCTTCTTTATTGGCTTGATACGCTTCTTCTTCTTGAATTTTGGCGCTATCTCTCAAAATCAATTCAACCAATTCTTTAGTTGGGGCAGTCATTAAAATTCTTCCTTTGTAGCCATTTTTAACCAACACAGGTAGGTACCCACAATGATCTAAGTGAGCATGGGTTATTACAACTGCATTTATTGAAGCGATTTGAACAGGAAATGGCTCTCTGTTTTTTTCTCTTAATTTCTTTAACCCTTGATACAAACCACAATCAACCAATACCTGTGTATGTTTGGTTTTAAGAAGATGTTTAGATCCTGTAACTGTACCTGCTGCTCCTAAAAATTTGATCGAAATAGAACTCTCTTTCATTTGATTAATAATTAAATTTATTGACTTATGACAACGATCATAAGGTACGCCTATTTAGATATGAATTATACCTTCCAATTATGCTAGTTCAATATTCAGCATAATAATTAAGAAAAGATATGATTTTGATCACTTTTATTAAAATCATTTATTATTCTAACAATAAACGATCTTTCCCATCAAAATAGGGTGATTGAATTGATAATACTTTAAGTGGTATAGCTGAAGTTACTTCAACTTTATGCGGTGTGTTTTTAGGAATAAAAATATAATCCCCTTTTTTTATGTTGATCGTTCTATCACCTAACAACATTTCAGCTTCACCTTCTATCACATAGATTGTTTCGGAATGCTCTCTGTGTAGGTGTTTTTTGACTCCATGTTTTATTGATATTACAAACGATGAAGTCAAAGAATCACCTCCGATTCGTTCAATTTTTATTAATTCTTCTGATTTAAAAGGTATAGAATCTAACTGAAGATGTAATTGACCAAAGTAAGAATTTGAAGTAAAAAACAAGAAGAAACACAATATATACTTCATTATTTACGTTTAAAAATTGGAACTGTTGAACAAGGTTCGCCATACATGATTGATTTTGCAACGGGCTGTAACTTTTGTATCAATTGTGACATAGCAAATTCAGGTTCAACAATATCTGCACACCCTTTTATTATAATACGACCATCTTTAAATTCAGATAAATCCAATGCCTCAATTTTATTGGCTATTAATTGTTTTTCAAGAGAGATTTGATTACCAACTATCACCATTTTAGCTATATCTACCAATTTAGAGCTCACTAACATATATGCCCATGTAGGAACAATAGCATCTACAGAACAAAAAACATGAACATATTTACCATCGAATTGAGACCAATCATTAGAATCAATATATTCTCGGAACATTTTTTCTTTTAAAATTAAACGTTCCCATAACTGATCTGCAATATCTATACCTATAATCTGTGATTTGTCTGGTTTAAATATCGCAAGATCCATAGATTTCAAACCACTCTCTTTAACCTTATTTCTAATTTCTTCCATATTAATATTTTAAAGCTAAACCGACGGAAATCAATGGGCCTCCCAGTCCAAATTCACCGACTAAACCAACATATTGAGAAAAATAATACCTACCTCCAACACATATACGAGCAGAAACAGGAAAAGGAATTAACTGAATTCTGTCTTTAAATTCTACGGTATTATCTAATGTGTTTTTAGTTGAACTATAAGATCGATTATTGTAACCCAAACCAAAACCAATATAAGTATCATACCTAGGATTATCGTGTTCAAAATGATAATTTACCCTAAAATGAATTCTCAGTCGCTCCATAACAGAATGAAAATTATCTGATTTAATAATTGAATTATCACCAAACCAAGTGGTATCATTCATTTGATACTTAAAATCAACATAATTATACATTAAATCAACACCTACTCCAAGATTATCATCTACTAAGTATTCAGCTCTGAAACCTGATGGTCCTAATCCATTTAGTGAAATAAGCTGATAATTACCCAATCCAGAAGTAACTAAAATTTTACCAAAATTAGGAGCACCTAAATAAGTATCAAACATAATATTTCCAGGATATAATGCCTGTGACTTTAAATTCAGTGAGGTCAATAAGAAAAACAATATCAGTAATCTTTTCATAACTCATAATTAGGAACGTTGAATTTAATAAAATCATCGATACGAAAATAAAAAAGGCTGACCAAAATTGGTCAGCCTTTAAATTAAGTTATAAAAGAGTGATTAAGCTTCTTGTAGTTTAATCAAGTTCAATGCAGAACCTGCTTTAAACCACTCGATTTGAGAATCGTTGTATGTATGATTCACTTGAATCGTTTCTGAAGAACCATCTTTGTGATTAATTTCAATTGTTAATGGTTTATTAGGAGCAAAATCAACTAAATCTGTGAAGTTAAATGTATCATCTTCTTGAATTTTATCGTAATCAGCTTCATTAGCAAAAGTCAACCCTAACATCCCTTGTTTTTTCAAGTTTGTTTCGTGAATACGTGCAAATGATTTAACCAATACTACTCTTACACCTAAATGTCTTGGCTCCATTGCAGCATGTTCTCTAGAAGAACCTTCACCATAGTTTTGGTCACCTACTACAATCGAAGGAATTCCAGCAGCTTTATAAGCTCTTTGTACTGCAGGAACTTCACCATATTCACCAGTCAATTGGTTTTTAACTTTATTTGCTTCACCATTGAAAGCATTGATAGCACCAATTAACATATTGTTTGAAATGTTATCCAAGTGACCACGGTAACGTAACCAAGGGCCAGCCATAGAAATATGATCCGTTGTACATTTACCTTGTGCTTTAATTAACAATTTAGCACCTGTAATATTTTGTCCGTCCCATACAGGAAAGTTTTCTAATAATTGTAAACGAGACGAATCAGAAGCAACAATCACATCAATTGATGAACCATCAGCTGCAGGTGCTTGGTATCCATTATCTTCTACTGCAAACCCTCTTTTTGGTAATTCATCTCCAGTTGGCGGGTCTAATTTAACTTGCTCACCATTGGCATTTGTTAAAGTATCTGTAATTGGATTAAACCCTAAATCACCAGCAATCGCTAAAGCAGCTACCATCTCAGGAGAAGCAACGAAAGCGTGAGTATTTGGGTTACCATCTGCTCTTTTAGAGAAGTTACGGTTAAAAGAATGAATAATTGTGTTTTTCTCTCCTTTTTCAGCACCTTCACGATCCCACTGCCCGATGCATGGACCACAAGCATTTGTAAAGATTTTTGTGCCTAATTTTTCAAAAGTAGCAACAAAACCATCTCTATCAATTGTATAACGAACTTGTTCTGAACCTGGATTGATACCGAATTCAGCCTTCGCTGTTAAGCCTTTTGCAACAGCTTGTTCAACAATAGAAGCTGCTCTAGCGATATCTTCATAAGAAGAATTAGTACAAGAACCAATTAGACCCCACTCTACTTTTAATGGCCATCCGTTCGCTTCAGCCTCAGCTCTTAATTCAGATACTGGAGTACCTCTATCTGGAGTAAAAGGACCATTAACGTGTGGTTCTAACGTATTTAAGTCAATAGTAATTACTTGATCGAAATATGCTTCTGGGTTTTCGTAAACTTCTTTATCACCTGTTAAATAATCAGCAATTTTATCTGCTTCGTTTACTACTTCTTGACGACCAGTAGCAATTAAATAACGACGCATTGAATCATCGTAACCAAAAGTTGAAGTTGTAGCACCAATTTCAGCACCCATATTACAAATAGTACCTTTACCCGTACAAGATAATGAAACTGCTCCTTCACCAAAGTACTCAACGATCGCTCCAGTTCCTCCTTTCACAGTTAGTATATCTGCCACTTTTAAGATTACATCTTTCGCAGAAGTCCATCCATTTAATTTACCTGTTAATTTAATACCGATTAACTTAGGGAATTTTAATTCCCAAGCCATGCCAGCCATTACATCAACTGCATCAGCACCACCAACACCGATAGCTACCATTCCTAAACCACCAGCATTTACAGTGTGTGAATCCGTACCAATCATCATTCCACCAGGGAACGCATAATTTTCTAATACAACTTGGTGAATGATACCTGCTCCTGGTTTCCAGAAACCAATACCATATTTACTAGAAATAGAAGATAAGAAGTTATAAACTTCGTTGTTTTGATTTAATGATTCTTGCAAATCTTTAGTTGCACCTACTTTCGCTTGGATCAAGTGGTCAGCATGTACGGTAGAAGGCACTGCTACTTTCTTTTTTCCAGCTTGCATAAATTGCAACAATGCCATTTGTGCAGTTGCATCTTGCATAGCCACTCTATCTGGAGCAAAATCTACATAAGACTTACCTCTTTCGTAAGCTGTTGTAGCGTTTCCATCCCACAAGTGAGCATAAAGGATTTTTTCAGCTAAAGTTAAAGGTTTGTTAACCACTTTTCTTGCAGCATCAACACGCTCTGGAAAAGCAGCATACACCTTTTTAATCATGTCTAAATCAAAAACCATAATATATGTTTTAAATAGTGTACAAAATTTATCGGCCAAATTTACAAAAACTTGACCTTATATAATAAAGAAGTCTTTAATTAATTTAACTCTTTGACAGCATCTTTTCTCAAAACAGAACCAATCAACCAATGCCCCAAATAAATGAATGGAGTTAAAAGCACCGCAATTACAAGTTTTGTTCCATAACCTACACTTCCCATTTCCCAAAACTGTTGGCTATCAATTTTACCTGGTAAATAAAACGCAATTCCCAATACAATAAACGTATCAATCAATTGTGAAAACATAGTCGAGCCTGTAGCTCTCAACCATATATATTTATCTCCTGTTCTTTTTTTAAACGCACCAAAAATATAAACATCAAGTAATTGCGATACTACAAACGCTGTAACACTACCAACGATTATCCACATTCCCTGTCCAAATACTTCGTTAAAAGCTTTATCTTGAACAGGTGAAAAAGAAACAGCAGGAATTTGCATCCCCATGAACAATAAAACAAAAGCATAACATATCAAAACTGCTGTTATAAAAGTTAATTTTCTGACCCCTTTATGCCCGAAATATTCGTTGATTAAATCTGTTGTTATAAAAACAATTGGCCAAGGTAAAATACCTAAACTAAACGTATAGCCAAATAGTTGAATTAACTTACCACCAATCAACTCTGCAACAACTGCATTAGTAATAAAAACACCTGCTAAAACAACAAAAACAATATCTTTTTTAGAAGTAAACATGAAAACTAATTTGAATAACATCAAAAGTAAACGATTTATTTAAGTTAGACTCTTGTTATTTATCGCATAAAATGATAAATTTGCAATCTTATTAAAAACATAAATCATTTTTTTATGAATCATTACGAAACTGTTTTCATCTTAACTCCCGTTTTGTCTGACGATCAGGCAAAGGAAGCAGTGCAAAAATTCGAAGGTGAGATTGGTACCTTTGGTGGAAAATTAAAGCACACTGAGAAATGGGGCTTGAAAAAATTAGCTTACCCAATTCAAAAGAAAACTACTGGATTTTATTATTTAGTAGAATTCGAAGCAGAAGGTCATGTTGTTGCTGACTTAGAATTATCTTTTAAACGTGACGAGCGTGTTATGCGTTTCTTAACTGTGAAGATGGATGCACACCATGTAACTTATGCTGAGAAAAGAAGAGCTAAAGTTGGAAAAACTGTAGAAGCTTAATTTTTAACCTTAAATTAGAACACAATGTCACAAAACGATATTCGCTACTTAACGCCGATTAACATCGACATTAAAAAACAAAAATACTGTCGTTTCAAAAAAAGCGGTATTAAATTCATCGATTATAAAGATGCTAACTTCTTGTTGAAATTGGTTAACGAGCAAGGTAAAATTTTACCTAGACGTTTAACTGGTACTTCTGCTAAATACCAAAAGCAAGTAAATAAGGCAATCAAAAGAGCTCGTCATTTAGCTATTTTGCCTTATGTTGGTGATATGTTAAAATAATCGTTGATAATATTTAAATATTTTTTACTGTCATGGAAGTAATCTTAAAGAAAAACGTAGATAAATTAGGATATAGAGATGAAGTTGTAACTGTGAAAAACGGTTATGGACGTAACTTTTTAATTCCTCAAGGATATGCTTTATTAGCAACTCCTTCTAACAAAAAAGCGCACGAAGAAATGCTTAAGCAACGTGCTCACAAAGAATCTAAAATTTTAGCTGAAGCTGAAGAATTAGCTGCTAAATTAGCTGATGTTACTGTTAAAATCGCTACTAAAGTTGGTGAAAATGGTAAGATTTTTGGTTCTGTAAACACTGTGCAATTAGCTGATGCTTTGCGTGTTGCTGGTTACGACGTTGATAGAAAGTCTTTAAAAATTAAAGATGAGCCTATTAGAGAAGTTGGAACTTTCGAAGCGGAAGTTAACTTACACAAAGGAGTTAAACCAACAATTAAATTTGAAGTTGTTAGTGAATAATATTCACAAACTATAATGCATAAAAAAAGGTCGGTTAAATCGACCTTTTTTTATTATTCTGCAACCCATTTATCATTTCTCATTTCACCTAGAATAACAACATTTTTGTTTTTGCTATATTCTTCTGCAGCTAATAACATCTGCTCTTTGGTGTCTCTTCTGATTCTAACACCTGAAGATCCTGAGTTCTTAACTTCAATATAAAAACCATCTTTTAGACGAGCTGGTTTTGTTGGTGGACGTCCCATAAATAAAAAAATGTTTGTTTGACAAAATTATTTCTTCAACGAAGAATAATCGAATTTAAGAAAAATTTCACGTACTATCTAATATTAAGAAAACTATTTGTAAATGGTATTTGTTATTTAATAAACTTTAACAATGCTAGAGAATGAATAATTCTGAACAAATATTGAATCTTAGAGAAGATATCAAATTTCAAGAAGATAAAATTAAATCTCCCATTGAACATTTTCAACACAAAACACTGAGACCTATTCTTAAATTCTTAAATGAAACATTAAATAAAATCTCAATTAATTTTATTGAAAATATCAATCCAGATTTTTCATCTTCAAACCCCGTTGTTCAAGAAAAGCAACTATTAACAATACTAAAAAAAGAACAAGTACTTAAAAACAAATTGAATGGTATTGTTGTAGGTTTATTTACACAATCTGAGTTAGATTTTTATTTAAAAAACAGTATAAAAATAGATGAAAGAATTCAACAAATGATTCAAGAAAGAATTCGTACTCAATTTATGAATTTCCTACCCAATAATAACACACTTTCTGATTAATAAATTCAAAATCAATAATTTTTTGATCTATTAAAATCGCCAAGGTATTTTCAATTTCTGATTTTTTGAAGTCAATCTCTTTAAATATAGATGCTAGCGTGAGTTGATTTTCATTTTGTAATAATTTTTTCAAAGCAACAAAAATTTCCTCGGAGAAAAAACTGTCTTTTTGATGGTAAACCCACGATTTTTCAATTATAAAAGTAGATTCAAAAACTTCCCCTTTGTGAGTTCGAACAAAATGATGCGGTTCTCCATTTAAATCTATCGCTCCACAAAATTTTGATTCACTTTCTTTAATGTGAATCAAAATAGTAAACTTAAATTTTTCAATTACTTCTTCAATTTCTATTTGAATAGGGGTTGTTAGATAATGTTGAACAACCTCATCCAACCATTGCAATTCCATTTCAGGAAGTACACCTATTAATTTACCCTTAGAATTAACACCAACAACTAAAGTTCCACCCTCTCTATTTGCAAAAGAAGAAATTAACGCTGCCGTATGGTGAGGATTTTCACAAGTTGGAATAAAATCGATGAATTTATTCTTTCCTTGTTTGATCAAAGTTGAAATTGCATCCATTTATTTATTCCAGATTGCCCAAGATTTAAAAGCTTGTTCTTTTAGCATAGAAGCACCATTTAAAATCGTAGAATGATTTTCTCTTGATTGTTTTAAAAACATTGTTTCCTCTGGATTATAAATCAAGTCTACAACCAAATGTTCTTCAGTTAAATTTGCAAAAGGGAACACAACACATTCATCCACGTCAGGATACATTCCAACTGGTGTAGCATTTACAATTAATTTACATGCATTAATCATATATTCATTTGCATCGGCATATCCAAATTGATTTTTTCCTTTTGGCGATCGAGAAACAAATAATACTTCGATACCAATCTCTTTCAAAACATAAGCAACAGCTTTCGCTGCCCCACCCGTACCTAAAATCAATGCCTTTTCATGTTTATTTGTTAAAAAAGGCTTAATAGATTGTTTGAATCCAAATACATCAGTATTGTAACCTATCCATCGATTATTTACCAAATGAATCGTATTTACCGCCCCAACGGCAGTTGCTTCTTCTGATAACTCATCTAAATAAGGAATAATCGTTTCTTTGTAAGGAATAGTAACATTACAACCATCTACGTTTTTTTGATTCAAAAAATTAGATAATTCTATTTCGTCTTGAAATTCAAAGTTTTCATAACTAGCATCTATTTCATTTGAAACAAAATAACTGTCAAAAAATGATTTAGAAAAAGAATGAGAAAGGGATTTTCCGATTAGTCCAAATTTACGCATTTTTAGAACCGAACTTTGATTTCAGAATATTCAAAATCATTGGAAAAACAGAAATAAAAATAATTCCTAAACACACTAAATCAATGTTTTTACGAATCCATTCTACCTCACCAAGTAAATATCCAGCAATAGTTAGACTAAAAATCCATAAAAAACCACCTAATATATCAAAAAGAAAATATTTTTTGTATTCCATTTTACCTACTCCCGCTGCAAAAGGTGCAAAGGTTCTAACAAAAGGGACAAAACGTGCCATGATGATCGCTTTTACTCCATTTTTATCAAAAAACTCTTCTGTTTTTGTCAAGTATTCACGTTTTACAATGGATTTACCTTTAAACTTAATATCGAAAATTTTAAGTCCAATTTTTCTCCCTATCCAATAATTGCAATTATCCCCTAAAACTGCAGCAACAAACAAAAGTCCTAGAACCGCACCTAAATTTAATTCACCTGATGCCGCAAATAAACCAGCTGTAAATAACAATGAATCACCAGGCAAGAAAGGCATCGCTACTAATCCTGTCTCGATAAAAATCACCAAAAATAAAATTACATAAATAGCAGTACCATAATTGGCAAAAATCCATTCAAAATCAAGGTGAAGAATGTGTTGAAAAAGTTCTATCATAATAAATATTTTGTGCAAATATAAAGTTTAGTTTTCAGAGACTAATGAATTAATAATCTCTTTCACGGGTCGAATCGAATTTACATGTTCTATGGAAGGACCAGCGCACCAAACAGATTTGTAGGTTGAATTAAAAGCTGCACTTCGTAAAAATTTCATTCCACGATAAAATGTCAAGGCCTTAAACCACTTTTTCAAAAGTTTATTTTTATTCAAAAGTTGCTCCAACCAATTTTGTTTTGTACCAACTTCCTGAACATAAGGTGTATTGATAACTGTACACGGTGTACCTGATAATTTAGTTGTCAACACAATATCCTTTGCTCCATAATCTACGCAAGCCTGTTTGTATTCTTGTGAAACGCCACATTCTTCAGAAGCAATAAAAATACTTCCAATAGAGAATCCTGCAACTCCTAAATCAATAAATTCTTGATATTGTTGACGATTACCAACGCCCCCAGCTGAAATCACAGGTAGAGAACAATTATTTAATAATTCCGGAATTAATTGTTTGTAGGAAATCGTACCTGCATGTCCCCCTGCTTCTTTATTTACTGCAATCAATGCATCTGCTCCCAATCGTTCTACTTTTTTGGCATATTTTACGTTAGTCACATCACAAAATACAAGCACATTATTTTTATGCGCCTCCATGATAACCAATTCAGGTGAACCCAATGATGTGATTATGAAACCTATTTTCTCTTCGCAACAAACACGTAATTGTTCTTCCAACAAAAAGTTAGATTTATTGACAATCAAATTAATACCAAATGGTTTGTCTGAATGTTGTTTAATCAAACGGATTGCTTGTCGTAACTCATCCACTGAACGAAAATTCAATGCAGGAATTGCCCCTGTGATTCCAGCTTTTAATCCTTCAATAATCATTTCTTTATTGGAAACCAAAAACATCGGCGCCATGATGATGGGGTATTGAATCCCGAGTAAATCAGTTAGTTTTTTACTTGTACTCATTACTTATCTGTTAATTCAAATTCTAAATCAAACTCTTTTAAACTCTTAATCAATTCATTATTTGGATCAATACGCATATTTTTAGAAGGCATAGTTACAGATAAATCTTCCAATGGATCAAAAATCACGAAACGAACATTGCATTTTCCTTCATTCTCAAGAAATAATTTGTTCAAATCCATGATCATGATTTGATCCAATTTTTTAGTCGAAATTTTAACATTGATAAAGTTGGCTTTTTTATCTCTTAAATCTGATAAAAATTCAATGCTTTGAACAACAAACTCTGGGTCTTTTCGATGACGTGGAATTTCAAACTTTCCTTTTATACTGATAAAATTATCAGACATAAAATAAGGTTTAAATTTCAAATAATTCTCTTTGAAGAAAAATAATTTATGAGAATCTGTGTAATCTTCGACAATCATTGTTCCAAAAGGCTCATTATTTTTCGTCATTCGATGTTCACATTCTCCAACTACCGCTGCAATAGTAACTTCTTTATTTAAATGTTCTCCTGGATTAGTTAGCATTCCTATATTTCCATTACAAAATGCTTCAATATCCATTCGGTAATCATCTAAAGGATGCCCCGAAATAAAAATTCCAACCACCTCTCTTTCCTTACTCAACTTATACATCGTCGGCCATTCCTCTGCTTTTGGAATTTCAGGCTCAGGAATCACCGTACCACTTGCTTCGCCAAACAAAGATGCCTGAGAAGAATTTTCATTTTCTTGGTAATTGTTTCCAAAACGAATTGCACTCTCGATAAACGAGCGACCACTCCCTTCTTCTTTGAAATATTGTGCTCGATGTACATTTTTAAACGAATCAAAACCACCAGCGTAAGCCAAACTTTCGAACGCTTTTTTCGTACACATTCGTAAGTTTACTCGTTTTGACATATCAAAAATAGATGTAAAATTACCGTTTTCAGAACGCTCTGTTATAATAGCATCTACGGGTCCACTTCCCATGCCTTTGATTGCTCCTAATCCAAAACGAACAGCACCCTCTTTATTTACAGTAAACAAGTAATCAGATTCATTTACATCAGGACCAAGTACAGGAACCCCCATACGTTTACATTCTTCCATAAAAAATGTTACCTGCTTGATATCATTCATGTTATTTGACAACACTGAGGCCATGTATTCTGCTGGGTAATTCGCTTTTAAATAGGCTGTTTGATAAGCAATCCAAGCATAACAGGTAGAGTGAGATTTGTTAAATGCATATGAAGCGAATGCCTCCCAGTCTTTCCAAATCTTTTCCAATTTTACCGGATCGTGTCCTTTTTCTTGTCCACGCTCAATAAAAGCCGGTTTCATTTTATCAAGAACATCTTTCTGCTTCTTACCCATCGCTTTACGAAGTGTATCCGCCTCACCTTTGGTAAACCCAGCTAACTTTTGAGAAAGCAACATTACCTGCTCTTGGTAAACGGTAATACCATATGTCTCTTTTAAGTATTCTTCACAATCATCAACGTCATAAACGATAGGCTCTTCTCCGTGTTTCCGACGAATAAACGATGGAATGTATTCCAATGGTCCCGGACGATATAAGGCATTCATCGCAATCAAATCCGCGAAAACGGTTGGTTTTAACTCACGCATGTATTTTTGCATACCTGGAGATTCGTATTGGAAAATCCCTACCGTCTCGCCTCGTTGGAATAACTCGTATGTTTTTACATCATCTATCGGGAAATTATCAGGATCTAAATCAATACCGTGACGTTCTTTAACGTTTTTAACAGCATACTTAATTAAAGTAAGTGTCTTCAAACCAAGGAAGTCCATTTTTAACAATCCAGCAGTCTCTGCAACCGAGTTATCAAACTGAGTACACCACATATCTGAATCTTTCGCCGTTGCTACCGGAACAAATTGTGTGATATCAGAAGGAGTAATAATCACACCGCAGGCATGAATACCTGTATTTCGCACCGAACCTTCTAACATTTTTGCTTGCTGAATTACTTCCGCAGCCTTATCATTTCCTGAAGAGATCCGCTTTAATTCATTCGCTGCTTGAATGTCTTCCGTTTTGTTTTTCAATTTATTAGCCAAATCGGCATCATCCATCGAAAACAATTTTTTCAACGAAATATCTGGAACTAATTTCGCTAATTTATCCGCTTCAAAAAGCGGTAAATCCAATACCCTGGCCGTATCACGAATGGAAGATTTAGCTGCCATCGTACCATAAGTGATAATTTGAGCAACTTGATTGGAACCATATTTATCGATTACCCATTCAATTACTCGACCGCGCCCCTCATCATCAAAGTCAATATCAATATCGGGCATCGATACACGGTCTGGATTTAAGAAACGCTCAAAAAGCAAATCATACTTAATTGGATCAACATTTGTAATCCCTATACAATAGGCTACGGCAGATCCCGCAGCAGACCCTCTTCCTGGTCCTACCGAAACCCCCATATCTCTTGCAGCTTGACAAAAATCTTGTACTATCAAGAAATACCCAGGATAACCAGTACGTTCAATGGTTGCTAACTCAAAATCAAGGCGATCACGAATTTCGTCCGTTATTTCTTCATATCGTTTTTCAGCACCTACATATGTTAAATGCCTCAAATAATTATTCTCCCCTCTTTTACCACCATCTTCCTGATCTAATGGATCTTGAAATTCTTCTGGAATATCAAAAGCAGGCAATAATACGTCTCTTGCTAATCCGAAAGGTTCAATTTTCCCAATAATTTCACCAATACTTTCAATTGCTTCTGGTAAATCGGCAAACAATTGTTTCATTTCTTCTGGCGACTTGTAGTAATACTCATCGTTATCCAAGCCATATCGGAATCCTCTTCCTCTACCTTTAGGCGTAGATACTAATTCATTATCTTTCACACACAAGAGCACATCGTGAGCAGAAGCATCTGATTTTTCTAGATAAAAGACATTATTTGTTGCAACTAACTGAACTTGATGATTTCTAGCTAATCGAATTAAAGCTTCATTAGCACGATCTTCATTTTCTTGACCATGCCGCATTACTTCCAGGTAGAAATCAGCTCCAAAACGTTCTTTCCACCACAAGAGCGCATCTTCAGCTTGTTTTTCACCGACATTCAGTAATAAATAAGGTATCTCACCATATAAATTCCCTGAAAGCACAATGATATCCTCTTTGTATAGTTCCACAAGCGCTTTGTCAATACGCGGGACATAGTACATCCCTTCAGTAAAGGCGATAGAGGATAGTTTTATTAAATTTTGATACCCTTTTTTATTTTTTGCTAAAAACACAACTTGATATCCATTGTCTTTTCTAGTTTTATCTAAATGATTTTCACAAATATTGAAAGTACAGCCAATGATAGGAACAATTTCATTTTTCGAAAACGGCTCCTTATTTTCTTCGGCTAATTTACGCTCTTCAATAATTCTTTTGTTGTGACCACTCACTGCTTTTTCAAAATGGAAGGCAGCCATCATATTTCCAATATCTGTAAGGGCAACAGCAGGTAAATTAAACTTCGCCGTTTTTTCTACCAAAGCAGGAATTGAAATCGTGGATTGTAAAATCGAAAACTGCGAATGGGTATGCAAATGAACAAAAGGTAAATCTTGTAAATGAGAAATATCTTCTGTTATCGTTTCATTTGAACCAAAAGATGATTTTTGTTTCAGTTTAGCACTTTCCTCTTTCAGGTTAACGTGTACTAAACCAATAGGAGAAATCGTACCCGGATTTGCTTCTTGAAAACGCTTAAAATAGCTAATCTCTTGCTTTAACTCATCAGTAGTAAAAACCTCTCTACGAATTAACTCAAAAAAACATCGTGTTGTAGCTTCCACATCGGCAGTTGCATTATGTGCTTCCGCAAAAGGTTCACCAAATAATTCACTATGAAGTTCAGATAAAGTTGGCAATTTAAACTTTCCACCACGTCCCCCAGGCAACCTACACATGTTAGCAGTTACCTCCGTACACGTATCTAAAACAGGGTGAGATTGCCAAAAATTATCTAATCCTAAACGCACAAATTCACACCCTACTATATTTTTATCAAAACCAATATTTTGACCTACAACAAATTGGGACCTCTTTAACACCTCTTCGAATTCAGCCATTACTTCATCTAAAGGCTTACCCTTTTCCCAAGCTAGAGCAGTGGAAATCCCGTGTACCTTCTCAGCATCGTAAGGGATATCAAACCCTTCTGGCTGAACAATGTAATCTTTTGCTTCAATTAATTTACCCAACTCATCATGTAACTGCCAAGCAATTTGAATTGCTCTTGGCCAGTTTTCTGTATCCGTATAAGGTTTTTTCCAATCTCGAGGTAAACCTGTTGTTTCAGTATCGAATATTAGGTACATAGGTCAAAAATAAAGAGTACCAAATTTACCAATATATGAAGGATTTAAAAAACTTAAACCTGATTTAAAAAACTGTATTATCAACATTAAAAGAGATATAATATATTAAATTAAAACTTTATATAATTGTATTTATATAATATAAATACAATAAATTATATATATTTAAAATAAGTAATAATTTAATTAATTTATGTGTATAATTTTTCTACTTTTCTATATCACAGAATTTAATAAATATCACACCTATCTATATTGATTTTAAATTAAACTACAACTATCAAGATATTCTAAAAAATCACGTTCTTTGTTCAATCAATACTGAGTTTTATGGAATACATCAAAGTCATTTTATCTTTCACCTTTTTATCAATTACACTTTTATCTTGTGAAAGAGAAGGATCAGGCAGGTGTGAAGAAACAAATATCAGTACTAAAACTAGAGCAAGCCATAATTCTGGAGAAACATGTACGAAATGTCACATTTTAGGTGAAGATGGAAATGGCTGCTTCACTCTTGCTGGAACAGCATACAAAAAAGATAAGTCTACACCGTTGACGGATGCTGTAATGGTATTATTCAATCGCGATGCTAATGATTGGACGAAAATTACTGGAGAGGTTAAAAGAATTCCAATTGACAAAACAGGAAACTTCTACACAACAGAAAGCGTTGATTTTGTTGGGAAATACCCTGCTATCATAACTAAATCAGGAGACACTATTTCTATGAATAGTTCACTTGCTTATACTGGTTCGTGTAATAGTTGTCATTCAAACAAAAACGGAATAACTCAGCCAATTTACGATTTCAACAATTAAGACTGTAATACCCCTTCTTTTAGTGAACAAGGAGAAACAACTACTTTTTTAACCCCTAATTTAAGAAGCACCCATTTCGTTTTCACAGCTGCTATAGGAGCCATTTTTCTTCTAATGGGAATAATATGAGGGTTATTGTCTCTTTCCGTTTGACTAGAAAAAATAATTTTATCTAAAACAGCGTTTAAATCGTCTATAGACAATTCTATTGCGTCAGTCACACTGGGGAATGATTTTTTATAAATCATCTCGTAAAACGTCTCAAAACACCCTGAAGCGCCCACCAAAATATCACATTGTTTGGAATTTATAAATTCACCCGCCCTCTCTTCTATCCATTTTTCAACTTTCAGACAGTCTTCTGAGGTTAAAGGATCATTTAGTTCTAATTCTTGAAAGATACGGGAAACTCCTATGTTTAAACTAACCAAATCTTTGATTCCTAATTCATCTGCAAAAATAAATTCGGTACTACCACCCCCTACATCCATAACCATTGAAGTTTCTGTGAAATTATAAGTCCACTTCACCCCTTCATAAATGTATTTAGCTTCTTGTTCGCCAGAAATAATATCAACTTGAATACCTGTTTCTTTCTCGATTAACTGAACAAAATCTTTACCGTTTATTGAACTCCTAATGGCAGAGGTTCCGAATGCACGTATCTCATCAACATAATTTACCTCACACATTTTATTGAAATGCTGTATGGTTTTAATGGCACGAAGAATAGCATCAGCAGTAATAACTCCATCATTCAAACCTCCCATTCCCAAAGCAACACCATCTTTTTCAGAATGAATCACTTCTATTTCATCTTTAGAAACATCAGCGATAAGTAGGTTAAACGTATTCGTACCTAAGTCAATAACAGCAATTCTTAACTTATCCATTTCTCAACCATTTTACAAACTGAGCAAGTCTCAACCTATGTCCAAATTGCAAAATACCATTAGTATATAATCTACCAGCAATTCGCAACGTAAGTAACGAAGATATAACTAAAATCCCAAATGAAACAAATAACTGATACCCCTCACCAGGATTATATCCTTGAGCTAACTTCACCATACAGACCATCGGTGAAGTGAAAGGCAATAATGAAAATATAAAAGTGAGGCCGCTTTCTGGATTACTCAAAGAATAATATCCTGCATATACAGCAATTAAGAGTAATAAAACAATTGGAATGATAAATTGCTGTCCATCGTTCTCGGATCCTGAAGTTGCACCCAATGCAGCAAAAAATGTTCCATAAAAAATATAACCAGCAACTAAAAACAATAGAAAATAAAACAACATATTATCAAACTGAATACGTTCATAAATCAACTCTACAAAACTATTATAACCAGTTGATCGATTTAATTGCTGTTGAAAGGTCATATTTTTTATCTCTTCCATCTTACCAACATCCCATTTTGAAGCATCTAAAATATCTGGAAATAAAGTTTCTCGCATGATAAACAAACCAAAAGCAATGATTACAACCCACAGAACTAGCTGAACTATCGCTGCGATTCCAATACCTGTAATCTTACCAAACATTAGTTGCCTCGGTTTTACCGATGCTAATAATACCTCTACAATACGATTTGATTTCTCGCTGGACACGCTTCTTAGGATTGTCATACCAAACAAAAGAATAAATAACAAAATTACAGAACCAAAAAAGAAACCCACCCAAGAACCAAGGGTTGTAGACTCATTCTTAGGATCATACACATTTCTAAATCCTACAGAAATAGGTTGTTTTATTTTACGGTATTCTTGCACTGACATTTTAGTAAACCGCTCAACCAAAACCTCTTCTAGTCGTCTTTCTAGTTGAAATTGCATGGTCATGGAAACTGAAAAATTTGGTTTTTCTCTATAAAAAAGATAAGCAGATTTATTTATTAAAATCTTTTCATTCACCTCTAATAAGACATCATATTTTTGATATCGTTTTCCCGTTTCGAAATCTTCTAACTGAACGTAGTCATCTGCAAAATCATAGGAAATAGAACCTTTATTATTAGCAAGCATTCGAGTATCCATAATATTAGCAGGATCAGCGATTAAAACTTTCCAATGGGTTTTATCATTACCACCCAAAACAAATAAAGTATAGGAGATTAATAAAACCAACATAGGTCCAACAATTGCCATACTAATGAAAGAACGTGTTTTAATTCTCTCTAATAGTTCTCTCTTAGCAACCAACCAACTTACACTCATATCGATGTTTTAACTAAATCTATAAAAATCTGTTGCATAGAAGGCAAAACTTCCCAAGCTGCTTCAATTTCAATTTGTCCTAATAAAACTTTTAATAAATCTTGAAACGAATTTTCACCTCGCAATTTAACAAAAGCAGTGTGTTTTCCATTCCCGTGATCTTCATGCTCAACCAATTCAAAACCTGCCCACAAAGCATTTGCAAAACCCAACATATTCCCTTTAAAACGTATCGCATATCGGCCATCTTTTCTTTCATCACGTATTTCAGAAACTTTTCCATCTAAAATCTTTTTAGATTGATAAATTAATGCTACCCTATCACAAATCTCCTCTACACTTTTCATATTATGACTCGAAAGCATGATTGTTCTTCCCTCTTTTTTCATTGAAATTAATTCATTTTGAATTAATTCCACGTTAACAGGATCGAAACCACTGAAAGGTTCATCTAAAATCAATAACGAAGGCTGATGTAATACAGCACAAATAAACTGCACTTTTTGAGCCATTCCTTTGGATAATTCTTCAATGCGTTTATTCTTCCAAGAACCTATTTCGAATTTGTCTAACCAAAAATTCAAATTGGTGTTTACATCAGATTTAGACATTCTTCTCAAACGACCTAAGAACATCGCTTGATCGTATACTGTCATTGTTTTATACAATCCTCGTTCTTCTGGCAAATAACCTATTTGAGCTAAATCCTTACCAACCATTAGATTCCCTTTAAAACGAACTATACCTTTTTCTGGAGTAACAATGCGATTTATAATACGAATTAAGGTTGTTTTACCAGCTCCATTTGGACCTAACAGACCAAATATCTCACCATCTTTTAATGACAGGGAAACCTCATCTACAGCAATTTTCTGAAAGAAAGATTTGGTTATGTTTTCTAATTGAAGAATTTCCATCGTGGTAAATTTAGGAAAAATCAGTGGCTATCTGAAACTTTGGTTAACAAACCCTGTCTTAGCGACTTCCATTTGTACTTTTTAGCAAAAATAAAAAGCATTAAAGGATAGAAAATCAATAGGGTAACAACTAAATCTAATCCTATTTTAGGTTCAGACATATCCATCCAAAGCGCATCGGTTTGAAACACTTGCCAATGATTTGTTACTATCAGACATCCGAAAATATTGTTTGCAGCGTGAAAACCTATCCCTAACTCAATACCCTCATCCATAACTGCCATTAAGCTAGTAAATATCCCAATTAAAATATAATACCCTAAAATTGCTGACCCCAACACTTTTACTTCGGGATTAGAATAATGCATCAGTCCAAAAATCACTCCTGACATTAACATTGGAAATAACGGAGCTTTAAATCTTCTTCCAAAAGATTGAATCAAATATCCTCTAAAAAATAATTCTTCAAACGTAGTTTGTAATGGAATAATAAAAAATGAAATCCCGACTAACATTAAAAATGTATTTGGACTGAAATTCCATTTTAACTCCGCACCCGTTTGCATGGACAAAAACAAACTGAAAAACAAAAAAGCAGACCAAGTACCGAAAGCAAAAAGAATTCGTTTAACATCTATTTCTGGTCTTGTTGTAAACAAGGTTAAAATGGGTCTATTGTGCAGTTTCCGAACGGCAAACAACAAAAAAACCAACAAGATAATAAATGGTATTAACTGAACGATTATAAACATATTATTCCCTAACAGCAATCGAATATCAACAGCAGACATTTTTTGCATATAATTGACTGAAATGCCTTTAAACATAAGAGCAATCATTAAAGGCAATTGTCCAAAACCAATCAAAGTTGATGCTAATAAGAGAATTGTTCCGATATATTTCATCAAACCATTGTCTCCTATTTTAGCAAGTTCAAAATACCTCATTTTATGTGTTAATTAAAAACTTAAAATTACAAAATCATATGAATGAATTACAACATTTTCTTACCGTCTTATTAAATCTCTGAGTTTGTTTGCTGAGACAATGGAGGAGAGCTGAATGAAGATGTCATAGGTAATTGACATTCCATACTCTCTAATGCAACTTGAATATTTTTCACCATTAAGTTGAAAAAGGAATTAAGTAGTTTAGAATATTAAGATTCAGATTGTGAAAGGATGAAGTACATTTTTTAACATCTCGATTTAATTATATTAGTTTTATATTGAATTAATCTAATTTATAAATTAAATTCTTAATATAGGGACCACAATTTATTAAACTATCTGTTTTAAATGATGAATCCCAAAAAGTGGAATATAAATTGCTTTAGATTAGCAGTAATAAAATGTCTTTTACTTTATTTTTTCATATTTGGGTTTAATTATATTGGATTTAGCCAAAAAGAAAAAAAATTTAAGTTTTTAGACAAAAAAGATACTGTATCCAAAAAAGCAGGATTTTTCTTATTTCCTCTACTTTATTATACACCTGACACTCGAATAGCAGCAGGACTTGCAGGAGTTTATTATTTCAATACAGGAAGGTCTGACTTACTACAAAAGACACGATTATCTTATACTAAATTACTGTGTGATTATACGCAGAATAAGCAATTGGATTTTTGGACATCGTGGAATATTTTTACAAATCAAGAAAAATATTTACTCAAGGGAGAATTTAGATATCGTAATTTTCCTGATAAATTTTATGGAATAGGAAATTCATCTAATATTCTAAACTTAGAAAAATACACCTATGATTTGTTTAAATTCAAATTACTAGCAATGAGACAAGTAGCATCTAAGTTTTTTATTGGGTTGGATTATCAATATGAAAATCAATTTAACTTTTCGCATCAAGTTGGTGGCGAACTTGAAACTGGTTCGCTAACAGGTTACAAAGGCGGCATAGGTAGTGCTTTGGGGCTGGTAGCTACGCACGACACACGAGACAATGTAGTAAATGCTTATTCTGGACATATTCTTGAATTTTCTTCTTACTTAAATTCGAGTTATCTAGGTGGAAGTTTTAATTACGTCAATTTAAATTTTAAGTTTGGCAAATATTGGGAGCTGAAAAAAAATAATATTTTAGCGGTGAATGTTATCATGAATTCAAATTTTGGAACAGTTCCTTTTTTAGCTATGGCCAACGTTGGTGGAGACGATATGATTCGTGGTTATGCAAGTAATAGGTTTAGGGATAATCATTTTCTCGGCGCACAAATTGAGTATCGTTTTCCTTTGTGGTGGAGGTTCGGAATGGTAGTGTTCACTGGTGTCGGTGATGTTTATCATACTCCTTCAGATATTAAATTGAATACGTTGAAATACACTACTGGAGCAGGAATTCGACTTGCAATTAATACGAAAGAAAGATTGAATTTTCGCTTTGACTACGGTTTTGGAAGAAAAAGCAATGCATTCTATATCATGCTAACAGAGGCGTTTTAACTTAGATTCATTACAGGAAAATTCATTATTCACTGATCTGACTTGACTTTTTTCACCATGAAGATTAAATGAAGAAATTAAGGATGCTAGTAAAGATGTTTGTTATACCTTTGAACTTCTGAAAAAAATCAATTATGGCATTCGAAAAAGAACTTATTATGCGCAGTAACGGTTGTTGTGAACTTTGTGCAAAAATAGAAAACCTATCTTCATTTGAGGTTGCCTCATCACCAAACAACGGAAGAATAGACGATTTTATTTACATATGTGATACGTGTAAGTCTCAAATTGAAAATCCTGATAGTATGGACGCAAATCACTGGCGTTGTCTAAATGATAGTATGTGGTCTGAGACAACTGCTGTACAGGTAGTTGCTTGGAGAATGTTACAACGTTTAAAAAGCGAAGGATGGCCTCAAGACTTGTTAGATATGCTTTATTTAGATGATGAAACTTTAGCTTGGGCAAAAGCAACGGGAGAAGGAGAAGACAAAGAAGGAGAAGAATTTCACAAAGACGTGAATGGTGTTCGCTTACAAGCAGGTGACAATGTTGTTCTTATCAAAGATTTAAATGTAAAAGGCGGTGGTTTCACTGCAAAACGCGGTACAGCGGTTCGTAATATTTCATTAGACCACAACAATCCAATATATATCGAAGGAAAAGTGAATGGTCAGACGATTGTGATTATTACAGAGTATGTGAAGAAATCGTAGGCTTCGAGATCTAGACACTAGAAATCAACCAATAAAAAAGGGCTTCCTAACGAAAGCCCTTTTATATGTTATAATCAATAGAGATTATTTTTTGTCTTGTACCTCTTCGAAATCTACATCCGTAACTTCATCTTGTGGATTTGTGCTACCTTGAGGATTATCTTGTGGCCCTGCGTTGTTTGCAGCGTTATACATATCTTGAGAAGCCGCTTGGAAAACTTGATTTAATCTTTCCATTGCTGCATCTAAGTTTGCGTAATTTTTAGCTTCAAACTCTGCTTTCAATGATGCTAATGCATCTTCGATAGGTTGTTTTTTGTCAGCAGAAATTTTGTCTCCGTACTCTTTCAATTGACGCTCTGTTTGGAAAATCAATGAATCTGCTTTGTTGATTTTTTCAACCTCATCACGTTTTCTTTTATCTTCTTCCGCAAATTTTTCTGCTTCAGCTTTCATTCTTTCGATATCAGCATCACTTAAGCCTGATGACGCTTCAATTTTGATTGATTGAGATTTTCCAGTTCCTTTATCTTTTGCAGAGATATGCATGATACCATTAGCATCAATATCGAATGTTACTTCAATTTGAGGAACTCCTCTTGGCGCTGGTGGAATGTCTGTCAATTGGAAACGACCTAATGATTTGTTATCGTTTGACATTGGACGCTCCCCTTGTAACACATGGATATCAACCGCTGGTTGGTTATCTGCCGCTGTTGAGAAAGTTTCACTTTTCTTTGTAGGAATAGTTGTATTTGCCTCAATTAATTTAGTCATCACACCACCCATTGTTTCGATACCTAACGATAATGGAATAACATCTAATAATAATACGTCTTTCACTTCACCTGTTAATACCCCACCTTGGATTGCTGCTCCTAATGCAACTACCTCATCCGGGTTAACTCCTTTAGAAGGTGCTTTGCCGAAGAAACGCTCAACTGCTTCTTGAATTACAGGGATACGTGTAGAACCTCCTACTAAAATCACCTCATCAATATCACTTGCAGATAAACCTGCATTTTGTAATGCTGTACGACAAGGAGCGATCGTTCTTTCAACGATAGTTGCAATTAATTGCTCGAATTTAGCACGTTGTAAAGTTCTTACCAAGTGTTTTGGAATACCATTTACTGGCATAATGTATGGTAAGTTGATCTCAGAAGAAGTAGTAGAAGATAATTCAATTTTTGCTTTCTCTGCTGCTTCTTTCAAACGTTGTAATGCCATTGGGTCTTGACGTAAATCAACTCCTTCGTCATTTTTAAATTCGTCTGCTAACCAGTCGATGATTACTTGATCAACGTCATCTCCACCTAAGTGTGTATCTCCATCAGTAGATAATACTTCGAAAACTCCGTCTCCTAATTCTAATACAGAAACGTCATGTGTACCTCCACCGAAGTCAAATACTACGATTTTTTTATCTGTTCCTTTTTTATCTAAACCGTATGCTAACGCTGCAGCTGTAGGCTCATTGATGATACGTTTGATAGTTAAACCAGCGATTTCGCCTGCTTCTTTAGTTGCTTGACGTTGCGCATCGTTAAAATATGCTGGTACAGTAACAACTGCTTCTGTAACTTCGTGACCTAAATAATCTTCAGCTGTTTTCTTCATTTTTTGAAGAATAATTGCCGATATTTCTTGCGGTGAATATTGTCTGTCGTCAATTACAACACGAGGAATATTATTATCTCCTTTAGCCATTTCATAAGGTACACGGCTGATTTCTCTTGAAGATTCATCAAAAGACGCTCCCATGAAACGCTTGATTGAGTAGATAGTTTTTTTAGGATTTGTGATTGCTTGACGTTTAGCTGGATCTCCAACTTTACGCTCACCACCTTCAACAAATGCTACAATCGAAGGAGTAGTTCTTTTACCTTCAGAATTCGCTATTACTACTGGCTCATTACCTTCCATCACTGCGACACACGAGTTTGTGGTACCTAAGTCAATTCCAATTATTTTTCCCATAGCTGTATGATTTTACTTTTTCAATTTATATTCTCTTTTCAATCTTTGTGCCAAGAGAATTTACTGCGATTTTTATGTCAATTTGCATATTAAGATTTATTTGGGGGATTATTTTTATGACATTCTGTCGCTTTTTATGACAAGATCTACTTCACCTCCACCAACACCTTATTCATATCTCCATCCGAAATCAATTTTACAGGAAATCCCCAGAGGTAATGTACATATTCAAGTACTTTCTCCGCTTTTTCTTTGAGAATATCTTTTGCATCGTTAGGGGTATAATCTAACGTAAGGGTTCGATCTCCCATTACGGCAACTTGAAATGCTTGAATATCGGGAACATATTTTGAACGATTATAGGTAGCCGCTAAATGTGATCGTACCGCTTTGTACCCTTGTTCGTTGTGAATATGACTGATGGTATAAAAATCTTTTTCTTGTAAATCTTCCACTTCAAATAAGCGGAAATCACGAATAACTTTTGGAGACAAATATTGTAAAACAAAGGTTTCGTCTTTGAAATTCTCAACAATGGTTAAAAAGTCATTCTTCCAATTTCCTTTTCCTGCAATATTAGGAAACCATTGTAAATCCTCGGTAGTAGGTTCCAAACTCATTCGTTTAATATCACTGAAAATAGCAAAACCCAAGGCATAAGGATTTATTCCAGAATAGTGTGGCGAATCAAAAGCAGGCTGATAAATCACATTCGAATGATGATGCAAGAATTCCATCATAAACCCTTCATCAACCATTCCTCGTTCATTTAATTGCTGTATAATTTCATAATGGGTAAAAGTTGCACATCCTTCGTTGATGACTTTCGTTTGTCCTTGAGGATAAAAATATTGGGCCATCTTTCGAACAATCCGAACAATTTCTCGCTGCCATTCTTTCAACACAGGTGAATGTTTTTCAATGAAGTACAAGATATTCTCTTCGGGTTGTGCAGGGAACTTACGAATATAGGTATGTTCCTCTTTTTGATTGGGTAAAGTCCGCCAAATATCATTCAACAAAACGCGTTCGTCTTCCACCTTTTGTTTAAACCGTTCACGTTCATCTTTTGGGGAAATGGATTTCGGTTTTTTATATTTATCAACTCCGTAATTCATCAATGCGTGACAAGCATCTAGCACCAATTCCACTTCTTGATATCCGTATTTTTCTTCGCATTTTGCAATGTACTTTCGAGCAAACAATAAATAATCAACGATACTATCCGCATTCGTCCATTGTTTGAAAAGGTAATTGTTTTTAAAAAAATGATTGTGTCCATAAGAAGCGTGTGCCAAAACCAACAGGGTCAAACAAGTAGAATTATCTTCCATATTGTATGAAATACAAGGATTGGAATTGATTACCAATTCATACGCTAATCCCATTCTTCCTTTTTTGTAGTTGTTTTGATTTACGACAAAATCTTTACCAAATTTCCAATGATGATACGAAATGGGTAAGCCAACCAACGAATAGGCATCCAACATCTGTTCAGAGGTAACAATCTCAAATTGATTTGGATAAGTATCTAACCCCAAATACTCTTTGGCAATATGACCAATGATTTCGTCTGCTTCTAAAATGGTTTCTATGTTCCAATCAGGGCGACAAAACAAATTTCGATAAAAATCTACATTCTTCATAACACAGTCGTTTTCTTCTTGTAAAAATCTTGAAACACTGACCATATTTGAGAAACTTCGTGAATTTTACCAATTTCAAAATTGTTTCTTTTCGACTTCACACTTTGGTACACATCCCACAAGTCGCTTGGTGTGTTTCTACATACTTCAATATAATTCGCGTATTGAATTTTATTCAATAACTCATTCAACATCAATTTACCACAATCTTCTGCGTCGGACTTATTCCAAACGTCTCCATCGGAAACTTGTGCTGAATAAATATTCCAATTGGTTGCATATCTTTCGTTGATGATTTTTCGCATTAATTCTAATGCTGGAGCAACTACAGTTCCCCCGCTTTCTTTGGAATTAAAAAAATCAAACTCGTTAACTTCTTTCGCTTCAGTATGATGACGGATAAATACAATTTCAATTCGTTCATATTGTTTGGTCAAAAACAAATAAAGCAACATAAAAAAACGTTTTGCAATGTCTTTTTCTTTTTCCCCCATCGAACCAGAAACATCCATAATACAAAACATTACAGCAGAAGTAATCGGTACAGGATATTGCTCAAAATTGTTGTAACGCAAATCCGTTTCTTCCATAAAAGACATGGCATTTTTGAGTTTAAGAAGTCGATCAATATCCATTTTAATCTTGGTGATTTCCTCCTCTGAAAGGGTTTCTTCCAACAAACGTTTTTCTAGTTTTTCAATTTGCTTATCGAAATACAAGGCTCCTGCCATTCTGCGAGACATCGAGTTTTGATACGAGCGTACTATATTCAAACGGTTTGGCGTACCTTGGTTAGAATATCCTGTTCTTTTTTGTTTAAAATCAACAATCGTGTTCAGGTGTTTTTTGACCATATCAGGCAATTCCAAATCAGCAAAAAAATAATCCAAAAACTCTTCTCTACTTACTGAAACAAAAAAATCATCTTCACTTGGTGATGGGTCATTCGAACCTTGTTGACCACTACCACCTCCTCCACCACCACCTTTTGGTGGTTTTTTAAACGTATCTCCAGGGGAAAATTGTTTGTTTCCCGGTTGCACGTGATGGTGATTTCCCGTTCCAGGTTGATACGAAAACTGTGGCTCACCCACTCCTTTTATAGGAATTTTCACTTGCTCACCCGAACCTGTTATGTCTTTCACATTGGTATTCTTGATAATATCAGGCAACGCCTTTTGAATCTGATTTTCCAATCGTTTCAGCAAACGTTGTCTGTTTTCCGAAGATTTCCCTTTGGGATTGTTTCTTCGGTCGACAACTTGGATGCTCATTGCAGTACGTATTTAGTTTGACTTTCTTACACGCAAATACCACTCTGTCAACAATTTTATCTGTTTGAATGTATATCCTTTCGCGTGCATTCTTTCAATAAATTCGGAATGTTTTTTCTCTTCATCACGAGAAGCCTTGGAAGAAAATGAAATCACCGGAATTAAATCTTCTGTTTTAGAGAAAATGCGTTTTTCTATCACATTTTTAATTTTTTCATACGAATCCCATCTAGGCGAAATACCATTTTTGGCTCTGTATCTCAAATAAAATTGTACCACATCGTTTCTAAAATCTTTTGGATTGGCAATTCCTGCAGGTTTTTCAATCTTCTCTAATTCTGCATTTAATAGTTGACGGTCAAATTGCTCCCCTGTTTCTGGGTCACGGTATTCGTTATCTTGACACCAATAATCAGCATAAGTGATGTAACGTTCGAATAAATTTTGTCCATATTCTTGATAAGAGTCCACATATGCTTTTTGAATTTCGTCTCCAATAAATTCAGCATAACGAGCAGACAACATCGACTTCAAAATATTCAAATAAAAATCTTCCGTTTCTTTTGGCAATTGTAACTTAATCACCTCTTGTTCTAACACATAGAATAAATGAACCGGATTTGCCGCAATTTCCTCCGAATCGTGATTAAACACTTTTGAAAGCACTTTAAAAGCAAAACGAGTAGAAATCCCTTGCATTCCTTCGGTAATTCCAGCATCATCTCTGTATTCTTGTAAGGATTTCGCCTTCAAATCAATCTCTTTCAAATTCTCACCGTTGTAAATACGCATTTTAGAATACAACGAAGAATTCTCTGTTTTTCTCAAACGGGTCAATACCGAAAATTGTGCTAATAAATCCAAAGTCATCGGTGCACAAGGCGCATCAGCCAAGGAAGAATTTTTAATCAATTTTTGATAGATAGCGACCTCTTCATCCACACGAAGACAATAGGGAACACGCACAATATTTACACGATCCAAAAAGGCTTCATTCTTTTTATCATTGGAAAACACCTCCCATTCACTCTCATTTGAATGCGCTAAAATAATTCCCTGAAAAGGAATAGATGGCAAACTTTCAGTTCCATTATAATTCCCTTCTTGTGTGGCAGTTAACAATGGGTGTAACACTTTAATGGGTGCTTTAAACATTTCAACAAACTCCATCATCCCTTGGTTTGCCTTACATAAAGCCCCAGAATAATTATATGCATCCGCATCGTTTTGAGGGAATTCTGCTAATTTCCGAATATCTACTTTCCCTACTAATGAACTGATATCTTGGTTGTTTTCATCTCCTGGTTCGTTTTTAGCAATTCCGATTTGTGAAGAAATAGAGAGTTTAAATACCCTAACTCTAAATTTAGAAACATCCCCTCCATACTCCATCAATCGTTTAGTTGCCCAGGGTGATGGACACGCAGGAATATATCTTTTTGGAATACCATACTCGGCTTCAATTTGTTCTTTATAACCTGAAAACAAACCCAAAGGACTTTCCCAAACCGGTGAAACTTCACCATCTGCAACCAGCACATAAGCCGTGCTTTGCTCCATCAACTGTTTTAAACGTTCTGCCAACGAAGATTTTCCGCCTCCCACAGGACCAAGCAAATACAAAATCTGCTTTTTTTCTTCTAATCCTTGCGCTGCGTGTTTGAAAAAAGAAACAATTTGTTCGATGGTTTCTTCCATTCCATAAAACTCAGCGAAAGCGGGATAGCGTTTGATCACCTTATTGGAATAAATTCGACACAAACGATCATCCAACTTGGTATCGATTAATTCTGGTTCTCCTATCGCTTTTAAAATACGTTCGGATGGTGAAGCATATAAAGAAGAATTCTCTCTACACTGTGAAAGGTAATCTTCCAAAGACCAATCAATCATACTGACAGAAAAGTCTTTTTTGATAGAATCTAACAAACTCATGACTCAAAGAATAAAAAGTGAAAACATCTGTTGCAAACTTGTTTCACTGCCTTACATCCTCGATGAATGTTCTCCCTTCTAAAGCAACGAAACACTGCTCATTTATACAATTTACGCTGATATTCGATGAAATGCTAATTTAAAATGTTAAAAAAATAAATTTTAACATTTGGGGATTTCTTGAGAGATTCAATCGATAATCTAAACCATTAAAAAATACCGAATTTCAAATTCAATTCATTCCTTCAAATAAATAATAAACCCTTATCTTTGGGAAAAATTGCACAAAATCAAACGTATGACAATCCAAGAAATCAGACAACGTTTTTTTGACTTCTTTGAAAGCAAAGGACATAAGATAGTTCCATCTGCCCCTATGGTAGTGAAAAACGACCCTACATTAATGTTTACCAATGCAGGGATGAACCAATTCAAAGATTACTTTTTAGGGAATGCTGTACCAAAAGTGACACGTATCGCAAATAGTCAAAAATGTTTACGTGTATCTGGAAAACACAATGATTTGGAAGAGGTTGGAGTGGATACTTACCACCATACTATGTTTGAGATGCTTGGAAACTGGTCATTCGGTGACTATTTCAAGGAAGATGCAATTACGTGGGCTTGGGAATTGTTAACTAACGTTTACAACATTCCGAAGGACCAATTATACGTTACTGTTTTTGAAGGTGACGCAAAAGATAATGTTCCAAAAGACACGGAAAGTTATGAGATTTGGAAACGTTACATTGATGAAGACCGCATTTTATTAGCCTCTAAAAAAGATAATTTCTGGGAAATGGGTGACACAGGACCATGTGGACCTTGTACTGAAATTCACGTGGATATTCGTTCTGAAGAAGAACGCAAATCTGTTCCAGGAAAAACACTAGTAAATCAAGACCATCCGCAAGTAATTGAGATTTGGAACAACGTGTTTATGCAATTTAACCGTAAAGCAGATCAAAGTTTAGAGCCACTTCCTGCAACTCACGTGGATACAGGAATGGGATTAGAACGTTTGGCTGTTGCTTTGCAAGGAAAAACATCAAATTACGATACTGATTTATTCCAAACGTTGATCAAACATATGGAAAAAGTTTCTGGTCACGCTTATGGAAAAGACGAAAACACAGATATTGCACTTCGAGTTATCGCTGACCACGTACGTGCGATTGCGTTTTCTATAGCTGACGGACAATTACCAAGCAATACCGGTGCTGGATATGTAATCCGTAGAATATTAAGACGTGCTGTTCGTTATGGATACCAAACACTTGGTTTAAAAGAACCTTTCTTATCCGATTTATCGGTTGTTTTAGGTCAAACGATGGGACAAAACTTCAACGAATTAGTTACACAAAAAGACATCATTCAAAAAGTAATACAAGAAGAAGAATTAAGTTTCTTCAGAACCTTAGAACTTGGAATCAAACGCATTGAAAATTTAATTAAAACCGCAAAAGAAAACAATCAAACGATACTTTCTGGAACATCTGTTTTTGAATTATACGATACTTTTGGCTTCCCTGTGGATTTAACTTCTTTAATTGCTCGTGAAAACGGAATAAGCATTGATGAAGAAGGATTTAACAAAGAATTACAAACACAAAAAGACCGTTCTCGTGCCGCAACTGCAATCGAAACTGATGATTGGGTACAAATTCGTGAAGAACAAGAGACTGCATTTATTGGTTACGACAACTTAACAGCTGAAATCGAAATCATTCGTTATAGAAAAGTGAGCCAAAAACAAAAAACCTTTTTCCAATTAGTATTTAACCAAACACCATTCTATCCTGAAGGAGGAGGTCAAGTTGGAGATAAAGGAAGCATCGAATTGAATGGCGAAAAAACAATCATTTTTGATACGAAAAAAGAGAACAACCTAATCATCCATTTAGTAGAGAAATTACCAAGCAAAATTGAAGGTGTTTTCAACGCACAAGTGGATGCAACAAAGAGATCATTATCTGCTTGTAATCACTCAGCTACACACTTATTACACCACGCATTACGCACTGTACTTGGAACTCACGTTGAGCAAAAAGGATCTTTGGTAAATGCTGAATATTTACGTTTCGACTTCTCTCATTTTTCAAAAGTGACCAATGAAGAATTAAAAACGATTGAAACCTTAGTAAATACAAAAATCCGTGAAAACATTGCGTTGAATGAATACCGTTCAATTGCCATTGATGAAGCAAAAGAAATGGGTGCAATGGCCTTATTTGGAGAAAAATATGGCGACCACGTTCGTGCAATTAAATTCGGTGAAAGCATTGAATTATGTGGAGGTACACACGTTCCTACAACAAGTACAATTGGACTATTCAAAATTACTACGGAAACGGCAGTTGCTGCTGGTATTAGAAGAATTGAAGCGATTACAAATGTTGCTGCGGAAGAATTTTATCGTTCTCAAAATGAAACGTTAGATCAAATCAAAGAAATACTTAAAAATCCAAAAAACATTGTTGAGTCGATTGAAGATTTGACAAAGAAAAACGCTGCACTACAAAAACAAATTGAAGCATTCCAACGTGAAAAAGCGCAATTGGTAAAACAAGATTTAAAATCAAAAATTGAATCTGTAAACGGTATCAATTTCTTAGGGACAAAGATTTCATTAGACGCTGGAAGCATTAAAGACATTGCTTACCAATTGAAAAATGAAACAACAAATTTTGTAGGTATTTTTGGAGGGTTAGATGGAGACAAGTGTTCATTGACAATTATTGTTGACGAAACATTATCCAAAGATAAATCCATCGATGCAGGAAAAATCATCCGTGATATCGCTAAACACATCCAAGGTGGTGGCGGTGGACAAGCGTTCTTCGCTACTGCTGGTGGGAAAAATGCAGCAGGATTAGACAAAGCAATTGAAGAATTTAAAACTCTCACAGTCAACTCTTAATTTTGTTGAAAAAGGTTTTAATCATATCTTATTATTGGCCACCAAGTAGTGGCTCAGGAGTTCAGCGCTGGATGTATTTTGGTAAATATTTAGCTGAATTCGGCGTTGAACCTACTCTTATTACGGTGGACGAAAAATACGCCTCCTACCCTGCTCGTGATACAAGTTTTGAAAAACACGTATCTCATTTAAGAACATTCAAAACAAAAACACTAGAACCCATTCGTTTTTATTCGTTTTTAAAAAGTGGTAAAAAGGATCAAATTGTTCCACAAGGGAATTTAGGTAGTAGGAAAAAAGGGATCATAGATAAAATTGCGACTTATGTTCGTGGTAATTTCTTTATTCCTGATGCGCGTGTAGGCTGGAACAGATACGCTTATCAAAAAGCTGTGGAATTATTAAAACAAGAACATTTTGATTTAGTAATTACAACTGGTCCGCCACAATCTACCCATTTAGTCGGATTCAAATTAAAACAAAACTTGAACGTTAAATGGATAGCTGATTTCAGAGATCCTTGGACAGAGGTTTATTACAATAATTTGTTCCAAAGAACTAAAAAAAACGAAGCTAAAGATAAAGCGATGGAATTGAGTGTCCTTAAAAACGCTGACTATGTGCTCACTATTGGCCCATCGATGAAAGAATTACTTGAAAATAAAATACCAGAACAAAAATCAAAGTTTCATTTTATTTACAACGGATATGATCAAGATTTATTTTTAGGTAAATCCAAACAAAAATATCCTGAATTCACCATTGCTCACATTGGTCTTTGGTCAAAAAATCAAGCGAACACTGAAATTATAGAAGCTTTAAATACGATTACAAAACATCAGCCTGAATTAAAATTTCGTTTTGTCATTGCTGGCACTGTGGATGAGTCAATCAAAGAGGCTTTGAAATCCATTCCAAATGTTGTTCTAGATGATAAAGGAAGAGTATCTCATCAAGAAGCAATTCAAGAAATGTTGAATGCGGATCTATTACTAAACTGTTTTGCACTATCTGATATCTCTAAAATTATGATTTCAGGAAAATTAATGGAATACATCGCCTCTAACAACCCAATTGTTGTAATCGGTGACAAAGAAGGTGACGCAGCAAACCTACTCAAAGAGGTTCCAAATGGAAATGTTGTAAGCCCAAATGATGTAAATACTTTGATTCAAATAATTGAAAATGTGATTCAAAATCAATCGATTGAAACAAATTATAAACCAGAAAAATATAGCCGAAAAAACACAACCAAAGAACTAGCTGACTGGTTAAAAGGGATTTGATTTTTCACTCGAGGAGGGATTAAGGGAGGTGACAATCATTTAGTTTTAATTATCTTTACTTTATCAATTTGTTTAAACTATGCGTTTTCTTATTTTTTCAATCATCTTATTGATCTCTAATTCATTTTTAGCACAGAAATTTACTCGCCAAGATTCATTAAGAGGTAATATTACTGCTGAACGTTCTTGGTGGGATGTAAAAAAATATGATCTTGTAATCGAACCAAATATTTCGAAACACAAAATAAAAGGGAAAAATACGATCACTTTCGCTACCATGAGACAAGGTAAGCGCATGCAAATTGACCTACAAGAACCTATGAATCTTGATTCTGTTTCGTTTGCTGAAGAAAAAACTACTTTCAAACGTGATGGAAATGTGTATTATATTGAATTTGAAAACGAATTATATCCGGGGAAAAACTATCAAATCAACCTCTATTTTTCAGGAAAACCAAAAAAAGCAGTAAATGCCCCTTGGGATGGTGGTTGGATTTGGAAAAAAGACACACAAGAGAATCCTTGGGTTAGTGTTGCTTGTCAAGGATTGGGAGCAAGTGTTTGGTATCCTTGTAAAGATCATCAAAGTGACGAACCTGATAATGGTGTAAAAATAGCCATTACCGTTCCCAACGACCTAACAGCAATTTCAAACGGAAAATTTATTGGAAAAGATAATATAAAAGATAAATCCACTTATTATTGGGAAGTGAAAAATCCAATTAACAATTATAATGTAGCTGTTTACATTGGAAAATACACGAATTGGAGTGATCAATTTCAAGGAGTAAAAGGAACATTATCTATTGACTATTGGGTACTAGAACCAAATATAGAAATCGCTAAAAAACAATTTACTCAAACGAAAGGAATGTTAACTTGTTTTGAATATTGGTTTGGACCTTATCCATTTTACGAAGACGGTTATAAATTAGTCGAAGCACCTTTTTTAGGCATGGAACATCAAAGTGCTATTGCTTATGGAAATCAATTTAAAAATGGGTATTTAGGTACTGATCGTTCAAGATCTGGTATGGGAAAAGATTGGGATTATATTCTTGTACACGAAAGTGGTCACGAATGGTTTGGTAATAGCATTACAAGTAAAGATATTGCTGATATGTGGATTCAGGAATCATTTACAACCTACTCCGAACTTCTTTACGTAGAATGTACCAAAGGAAAAGAAGCTGCTAATTTATATTCATTAGGCGACCGTTTAAATATAGAGAATGACAAACCAATCATAGGTATCTACAATGTAAACAACCAAGGAAGTGGAGATATGTATTCAAAAGGTTCAGCTATGATACATACCATTCGTCAACTGATTAATAACGATGAAAAATTCAGACAATTACTCCGAGATTTAAACAAACACTTTTGGCATAGTACAGTTACAACTGAACAAATAGAAAAATTCATCATGGAAAATACAGGATTACCCTTAGAACCTGTTTTTAATCAATATTTAAGAACCATTCAAATTCCAATTTTGGAATATAAAATCAATGGAAATAAAGTGATATACCATTGGACAAATTGTATCGAGGGATTTAATATGAAAGTGCAATTAAAAAATGGAAAGTGGATAGAACCTATAGAATCTTGGAAAGAAATCGAGATTAGTAACGAGGATTTTAAACCCAATCCAAACTTTTTTATTAAAACAATAAATATTTCTGAATAATTAAGAATATTATTAGAATTGATATAAAGGTTATTCCTATTTTTAAAGTCAAATTTAAAAGTGCATGTCTTCAAGTTTAGTCATCATACCTACATACAACGAAATCGAGAACATTGAAAAAATGGTTCGTCAAGTATTAGGATATCCTCATAACTTTCATATACTTATTATTGACGATGGATCGCCAGATGGAACTGCACAAAAAGTAGAAGAATTACAACAAGAATTTGAAGGAAAGTTATTTATAGAAAAACGTAAAGGAAAGCTAGGTTTAGGAACCGCTTATATCCATGGATTCAAATGGGCTTTAGCAAAAGATTATACATACATATTCGAAATGGATTGCGATTTTTCACACAATCCTGATGATTTGATTCGTTTACGCCAACCTTTAGAGACAGGTAAATACCAATTAAGCGTAGGCTCAAGATATGTAAAAGGTGGTAATACAGTCAATTGGCCAATAGGTAGAAAATTAATGTCTTACTTTGCATCTGTATATGTAAGAATGGTACTTTTTATAACTATTAAAGATACTACTGCTGGATTTAAATGTTACCACAGAGACGTACTTTCAAAAGTAAACTTTGATGCAATAACTTTTAAAGGGTATGCTTTCCAAATTTGCATGAAATATGCAGCTTTAAAACACGGATTCAAAATCATTGAGGTGCCAATTACATTTATTGACAGAGAATTTGGAACTTCTAAAATGAATTCAAGTATTTTCAAAGAAGCCTTATATGGTGTATGGAAAATGCGTTTCTTGAAATTATAATATTCATAATCTTATCATAATGAAAACCTTATTAAAAGGAGCTAAAATTTACAATGAAGGAACTTCTTTCTTTGCAGATATACTAATTGATAATCAACGTATTGAAAAAATTGAAAGCAATATCAGTGCACCTCCTGACACAGAAGTAGTAAACTTAGATGGAAAATGGATTTTACCTGGTTGTATCGACGATCAAGTACACTTCAGAGAGCCTGGTTTAACACATAAAGCAAATATTGCTACTGAATCTCAAGCTGCTGTGGCGGGGGGAATTACCACCTTCATGGAGATGCCAAATACGGTTCCAAATACGTTGACTCAAGAATTATTAGAAGATAAGTACACAATTGCTCAACATACATCTGCGGCAAACTACTCTTTTTTCATGGGAGCTTCAAACGACAATTTAGATGAAGTTCTAAGAACAAATGAAAAAAATGTGTGTGGAGTTAAAATTTTCATGGGTTCTTCTACCGGAAATATGTTGGTAGACAATGAAACTACATTAACCAATTTATTTTCACAAGTTCCTTTATTAATCGCTACCCATTGTGAAGATGAAGCAACGGTAAGAGCAAATGCAGCGCTTTACAAAGAAAAATATGGAGAAGATATTCCTATTGAAGCACATCCTCTTATTCGTTCTGAAGAAGCTTGTTATTTGTCATCTTCTATGGCAGTTGAATTAGCGAAAAAATTCAATACTCGTTTACATATACTTCATATCTCTACTGCGAAAGAAGTTGCATTATTTGACAACACTTTACCGTTAGAAAAGAAAAGAATAACTGCTGAAGCGTGCGTACACCACCTTTGGTTTACTGACGAGGATTACACTAAAAAAGGAAATTTCATCAAATGGAATCCAGCGGTGAAAACCGTAAACGACCGCGATGGAATTTGGAAAGGTTTATTAGATAATCACATTGATATCGTAGCTACCGATCATGCTCCACATACATTAGAAGAGAAATCGAAATCATACAATCAAGCACCATCCGGAGGTCCGTTAGTGCAACATGCTTTATTGGCTATGTTAGAAAAAGCGAAAGAGGGAATTATCAGTGTGGAACGTGTCGTTGAGAAAATGGCTCACGCTCCTGCAACTTGTTTTCAATTAGCAGAGAGAGGATTTATTCGCGAAGGGTATTATGCAGATTTAGTAGTGGTTGATCCATCTGAAGTAATCACTGTTGAAAAATCAAATCTTCTCTATAAATGTGGATGGTCTCCGTTTGAAGGAGTAACTTTCTCACACAAAATCGCAGGAACTTATGTCAATGGAACTTTGGTTTATGATGGAAACCAAATCGTTTCTGAACAAAAAGGAATGCGTGTTTTATTTAATAGATAAATGAAATTATTTTCAGTCATACTATTCAGTTTAATTGTAGGGGGGTGTTCCGAATCATCCCCTTTTACTGCTGAAAAACCTGAAAATTTACTTTCTGAAACGAAATTCAAATCCATACTTTCAGAAATGGTACTTTCAGAAATGATGGTACAATCTAAAATTACCTCCCCAAAAAAAGTAAATGAAGAAGTAACTCGATTGGGTAAAGAAATCCTTAAAAAAGAAGGTGTAGACTCGACAGAATACGCCCAATCATTTGATTATTACGCATCTGACAAAGATAAGATGGAACGAATATACAATGAAATAATTAACGGATTTGATAAAAAAATAAAAGAATTAAACTAATTACTTTTTCCTCTCTGGATTGTTTTTCAAAAACGATTCCCAAGAATTTCCTCCAGACTTATTATGCTCACCTATTCCTTTGGAAAAATGATGACAAACTGCCACGCCTAGTCCATCAGTTGCATCTAAATATTTAGGCATTTCATCAAAATTCAATAAAGTTTGTAACATCGCTGCCACTTGTTCTTTGGAGGCATTTCCGTTCCCTGTTATCGCTTGTTTTACTCTCTTTGGGGTATATTCCTCAAAGGGAACATTGTTCTTTAAAGACGCAGCAATTGCCACTCCTTGTGCACGTCCCAATTTCAACATCGATTGAACATTTTTACCAAAGAAAGGGGCTTCAATCGCCATTTCATCAGGTAGGTATTCTCGGATTAATCCATCCACTCGATCGAAAATGCGTTTTAACTTATCAGGATGCGAAGCAAGTTTAGACAATTGAATGATTCCAAAGTTGAGCATTTCAATTTTTTTGCCTTTTATGTGAATTATTCCATATCCCATCACACTTGTACCGGGGTCAATTCCAAGAATTATTTTATCTTCAACCATTATTTTGAAATGCTTTGTACAAAACTATTAAAAATAGCAGGTTTTCACTCTTTTTTTTGAAAGGAACCTTGTTTCTTTTTGTCGCTTTTTTGTTTTATAAGCAACTTTCTAAAATCACTTCCGAACAACTTTCCTCGATTTCAATTGCTCTACCGCTTGCCTTTCTATTAGCTATTTTGTTGGTGATCCCAAATCAATGGTTTGAATTTAAAAAGTGGAAAAAAATCGTGCATTCATTTTCAACAATCACTTCAAAAACGACTCTTGTAAAATCATATTTCGCAGGAAATATCACCGGGCTTGTTACACCCAATTTGATTGGTAATTTCATCGGAAGAATGTATTATTTCGAAAGGAGATACAGACCTAAAATTATCGTGCTTACACTTTTAGCAAATGGAATTCAATTTTTAACAAGTATCTATTTTGGACTGCTTTCTATTACATTGTTTGGTTTCAAACCATTTCAAATCCCTCCATTAAACCCTATATACCTTACTGTATTTATTTTAATTACACTTATACTTTATTTTACATTTGAGCAGCTTTTAAAAAATTTCCAATTCTTAAAAAAAATAAATATTCACTTACTCAATAGCTTTGAAATACGCTATTCTCTTTTGCTTTATAGCTTAATCAGGTATCTCATTTTCAGCTTTCAATACTTTTTAATCCTATGTTCTTTTGGGGTTCCGATCGACTTAAAACTTATCCCTATAATTTGGTCTATCTATTTTTGGAGCACCCTTACCCCATCTTTGTGGTTTGGTAAACTGGTCATTCGTGAATCCATTTCCATTTGGATTTTAAGTCAATACATAGAAAACACAGGAATAATTCTCATTGCTTCAATCTCCCTTTGGTGTATCAATCAAGGAATTCCAGCAATCATCGGTTTTCCATTTCTAAGAATGCAAAAGAAATGATTTTGTTGATCGGATATATCGTGTTTTGCATTGGCCTGTTCACACTTTATCTTTTTGGGAAAAAGAAAGCAACCCAGAAATCAAACAACCTAATAGGTGAAAAATATCAATCAGAATGCATTTCTGTAATTATTCCTTTTCGTAACGAAGAAAATAATCTACCAAAATTAATAAAATCGATCCAACAACTTTCTAAACAACCCCTTGAATTTATTTGGGTGAACGACCATTCAACCGATAATTCTGTATCTATTTTAAGAAACAGTTTACCCTCACAACTTCACCAAATCAGAGAACTTCCTGTAAATCTTTTAGGCAAAAAAAATGCGTTACTTTCTGGTATTGCTAAGGCAAAAGGAACCTATATTCTCACTTGGGATGCTGATATTTCGATTCAACCAAATTACTTCCAAAAGTTAACATCCTATCCTACCACTCAACTTGCCATTTTACCCGTTGAAATGCAATCAGCAAATAGGTTTTCTCACTTTTTCGCTACCGAATTTCAATTTTTAGGTCAACTGAATACAGCTATCTATGGATTAAAACGACCGATACTAGCCAATGGTGCGAATTTAATTTTTGACAAAAATACATTCGACTCCTCACAACCTTTTAACTCAAACATCGAAATTGCGAGTGGTGATGATCAATTTTTATTAAAACGATACAACGACCTAAACCTTTCCATTTCTTTAATTCATGACCACGATTTAATCGCAACAACCTCTACTCCAACATCCATTTTTGAATGTTTGAAACAACGGATACGCTGGGCATCCAAAACTAAAAAAGTAAACGACCTCTTCGCTAATTTCATCGGTATCATAGGAGCCATTTATCATTTCACTCCGATTTTATTTCTTACTTCTTCAACTACCTCAATTCTAATTATCTACACTCTAAAAATCACGTTGGATTTTATCATCCTAAGCCAACATTTCAACCTAAAAAACTTGCTGAATGCAGCATTCTTCTCTTTAATCTATCCTGTTTATGCTATTTGTTTACTCATTTATAGTTTATTCGGAATAGTAGAATGGAAAGAAAGGAAGTACCTAAGTCAATAGATTTTTAGTCGTTGGTCATTAGTCAGTTGAAAGTGAAAAGTAGAAAATAGAAAGCAACGGCCACTTTCCAAACTTTCAATTCGGGCTTCTTCAAGTTTGAAAAAGTTTAGCGAATGGCTCGGTGCTAGAAACAAAAAAGTCGCCCTTTCGAGGCGACTTAAAACAAATTCTTACTATTAATTAGAAAGGTAGATCATCATCAGAGCTGTCTACTAACTGTACTGGAGTAGCTGTTGGAGCAACCGGTGCTGCAAATCCAGTATTCGTATTTTGACTTGGTGCAACAGAACCATTCAAACGATCGATTCTCCAAGCATCTAATGAATTAAAATACTTCACCTCACCTTGAGGGTTTGTCCACTCTCTACCTCTTAAGTTGAAAGAAACTTCGATTGAATCATTTTCATTCACTCCGTCTAGTAATGTACACTTATCTTGTGTTAATTGAAACAAAATATCTTGAGGATACATTCCTGTAGATTCTGTAACTACAAATTCTCTTTTTGAAAACTTTTCTGAAACTTGTACTGTTGGGAAAACTTTTTTTACTGTTCCTGATAATTTAAACATAGGTATTTATTTAAGATTAGTTATTAAATGCTAATAATGTTTTCCAAGCATCTTCTACATTATTTTCAGCAAGAAGATTTTTGGCGTATTTATGCAATTCCAACTCTAATTCAGCTGGCTTGTCATATAAATTTACGAATAAATTATTTAATTCTAACAATTTAAATTCATTTACATCTGTTTCATTCGGCAATGTTTCAATTCCTGCTAACAAGCCTAAATCGTTTTTAGTTAGAACAGTAGAGTCTAAAATATCTTTCGGTAAATTGTCAAAACCGATACCAACAGTTGTCAATGGTTTTACCACTTCAAACATAGAAGCCTCATTTGCGTGACAATACCAGTTACCCCCCATTCTAGAAACTAAATTGATTTTGTGTTGGTCTATCAAACCATTTGCATCCATTATGTTTTCATCAATATGAAATTTCACTACTTCACAAATAATTAAATTTCCTGCACCACCATTTTCCCCTAGCTCAATCACTTCATTCACCTTACATTCAAATTGCACAGGCGATTCAGCAACTCTTTTAGGTTTTACCAAATGAGAATCCAACGCGGTAAATCCAGCCTTAACGAATTCATCCACGTTTGGTGCATAAGGAGAACTACTCAAGCTCATTTGTTGCACGATATCGTAAGTCACAATATTAATTACAACTTCTGGTACAGCTTTCACATTTTTGTAGGTATCCTTTGTTTCATTTGTTCTACCACTTCTAGCAGGAGAAAAAATTAAAATTGGAGGATTAGCGCTAAAAACATTGAAAAAGCTAAACGGTGATAAGTTATGATTACCCTCAGCATCAATCGTAGAAGCAAAAGCTATAGGTCTTGGGCCAATAGCTCCTAATAACAATTGATGTAATTTTGGAATAGGTAATTCCTTCGGATTAAATTCTAACATACGAGAAAATATTATTCCTCAAATTTACTTTGTTCTATTGATTTTTAAAATTCGAATTTTCATTATTTATTAACACAAGCAAACATTAAACAAAAAAGGCTCCATAAAGGAGCCTAATTAGAAATATTTAAAAAATTAATTAATTTTAAACTCCTTAGGGAATTTCAAAACAAACTCTGTTCTTCTATTAATTTGATGTAGTTCTTCCCCACATTCTACCCCATCTTTACACTGATTTAGTAATTTTGTTTCACCAAAATTCTTCATGATCAAAGATTCTTTTTTCACCCCTTTTTTAGTCAAGTAGTCATAGCAACTCTTCCCTCTTGAAGCTGAAAGTTTATTATTATATTCATTTGAACCCCTACAATCTGTATGAGAAGATAAATCAATCTTTACATCAGGATTCATTTTCAGGAATTCAGCTAAAGTATCAAGCTCTGCTAAACCTATATCGCTTAAATTAAACTGATTAAATTCATAAAGAATGTTTTCCATTCTAACCATAGGTGCATTTGGAGTCTTTCTAATCGCTAAATCCTTAGTAATTTCATTCACTTTTTCTTTAGTTTCAATTTTAGTCATTACTGGATCGTAACCTTCTTTACCTGTCGACACTTGATATTCTTTGTTTCTATCTAACTCCGTTTTTATATTACCAAGCGAATCTGATACAATTTTAAGAGAATCACCAGTAGCAACATCTATAATTTCTACAGCATTTCCTTTAATATCATTCCCTGTTTCTTTATCCTTAACCGCTGCAAATAATTCTATTTTATCATTCAAAACAATTTCATCAGGTTTCCCTTTTTTAAGCGTGTATTTCTTAACAAATTTCCCTGATTTTTCATAAGCTAGGTAATCAAACAAATATTGATTCTGAGAATTCACAAATTCCATTTTAGATGTTCCTGCTAGTGCGGGGTCATATTCGAAATTGACATCTGTAGAAGTAACACCATCTGCTTCTTTTGGAAAAATAGGCGTATTTACAGCTAACGCTGTTTTTGCTTCTACTCCTTCAATCCCAACATGATACAAGTCCATCCCTCCTAAAACACTATGTCCATTACTTGCGAAATATAAAAATCCTCCTTTTTCAAAAGGAAAGGTTTCATCTTTTTCTGTATTAATGATTGGACCCGCGTTAATTGGTTCTCCCCAACCTAATTGGTCTTTTACACAGTACCAAATATCTAAACCTCCAATACCACCTTCTCTGTTTGAACTAAACCATAAAACTTGTCTAGAGTCAGACAAACTTGGATATCCCAAAAAGTGATCCGGTCTATTATAAACAAATACGTCTTCTTTTTTTGTTTTTTCATTAAAAAAGAATAATCCTGCAGTTAAAGGGTCTGATTTTTTATTTACAGTTCTTGAATAATACCACATTCCACCCAAAGAATCATAAAATGCAGCTCCTTGATGTTTTTTACCTTTTAACTGCTTATTCTTGATAAACTTTGAACTACTCTCATCGTAAACAAAATGCGTAAAGAAGTCATTTGTAATATCTACCCAAGGAGTTTCTTTCACGGATGTTTTATCTTTGATTAGCTTTGCAACCGGTTGAATAAACTCTATAGCATATTGATTATAAAATGATTTATAGAAATCAAAATCAAATTTATATCCCTCCCCTTTTTCTAAAGAATTTAAATTAAACTGATCTATAAACTGTTGTAGTCTTTCTTTTTTAACGTCTTTATTTTCTGATACTACAGATTTTGACATAATATTTTTAGCATGTGTAAGATCGCCAACATACAATAAAAGTAAAATGTGATTGTAAGCATCTTCAAAAGTATATTTATCGGAAATACTAAATTGATCGAAGACTGCAACAGCGTCATAAAATTGATTTGACTTAATAAGTGATTCAATACTATGTTTGAAAACTTCACTATTCGCAGACGGATCTATACGATCATCTAATGTTGCTTTTTTATAAAAATTACTAGACTCAAAATATTTCTTCTGTGTAAATAAGCTTTCAGCTTGTAGTACATTTTTATTTTCTTGAGAATAAGCAAGGTTGGATAAAAAAATTACTATAAAAGTAGATAATACAGAATATACCAATGAAAGATTTCGCATCTTTATTATAATTTAATTTAAACAAAAGTAATTCTATTTATTAATACCCGAAAATGAAATAGTTTAAAATTTGAAAAACAAAATGTTAGTAAACTTAAAGTTTTCAATTAAAAAATTTTTCTATTTTACCAATTCAACAAATCCAAATTCTAATTCTGTTCCATCTCCTTGTTTATCTATTACATAGTAATAAGTACCTGTTGGAAGTTCATTTTTACCAAGCGCTTGTGAAACACTTGGCTTTCCATCCCAATCATCCTCATAAGGTTGACTTTCATAAACTAAATTCCCCCAACGGTTATAAATCTGAACTTTTACTCTTGGATAAGATGATTTATAATTTATTTTCCAGGTATCGTTGCTACCGTCATTATCAGGTGTTACTAATTGAGGAATTTCAGGAGTAGTACATGTCATACTAATTGGTGGAGAAGATATAACTTTACAACCAATAGCATCTTCCGCCTCTACTAAATAAGTCCCATCAGATACTCCAACTAGTTTTGCATTTTTCCCTAAAATTTGGCCATCTGTGTTTGACCAAGTATATTTGATTTGCCCGATTCCATTTACTGCTTGAATTACAATCTCACCATCTTGTTTATTACATGTAGCAGCCTTTTTGGAAACTAAATTCAAAGACATTCTTGATAAATCAACATCAATTTCTACTCGATCACTTTCACATTTTCCTGGCTCTATATTTCCAACATAATACAATCCATCATATAGTTTATCATTTGTATTTAATAAAATTCCTTGTTGATCATACCATACATAACTTGAATTTAATGTTGGTACTAAACTACTCGCTTTATCTCCTTCACAGTATTGCTTTTTCACTTGGTTTGCATCTGGTTTTATTGAATATAAGACATCTTTCACTACAAAAATTTCAGATGTGTCTTTACAATTATCTTTAGATCTAACCACTACTTTATAATTTCCTGGCGCTAGATTTTCAAACTTACCAGTTGTATTAAAAGTTGTAAAATAATCAATGGAATATGCATACCCTAGTTTAGGATTTAGATAATTAATAGAAGAAGTTTTGTTACTACATGTCATATCAGTAAAAGAAAAGTCGGAGCTATTACCAGATAAAATAACTCTTTCTTTTACAGAACCAATTGGAATCTTCTTGGAAGATTCACAACCATTTGAAGTGTTTTTAACACTTATTGTATACAAATTATCCGCTAACAAATTTCTAAAAATTGTCGAATCTTTATAGTTTTCTTGATCTATTTTATACCTGTAAGCATCACTTGGCTTTACATTTTTAACATTTATCTTACCTAAATCATCGTAACAACTTGGTTGTATTGTATCTACTTCAAATGTGATTTGAGGATGAGTGCCGATTGTAATTTTAACACCTGATTTAGAACAATTATTTGCATCTTTTATCGTCACAAAATAATCACCTGATGTTAAACCGATCTGGTCTTTACTAGCAACACTCACTCCATTTCCAGTCCAGCTGTAAGAATAAGGAACAACCCCACCTTTTGGACTAATCGTAATCGCTCCATCTTTTACTCCAAAGCAATTCATTTTGATGGAAGCATCAACAGAAGGATTCATCACTAGTGGATCAGGTTGTTTAACTTCGATATTGCTTATCTGATTAGATATACACCCATTTGCATCTTTAACATAAACACTAACGCCCTTAATTTCATCTAAAGGTTGTTGAATATTCAATAATTTATTATTAGTGATAATTTGTTGATTATTTGGAGTTACTGACCAATAATACTCATACGGTGCCTTACCATTAGAAACTATTGCCTCAATGCTACCATCAGCATCTCCCCAACATTTGATGTCTGTTATCTTAGTAGATAAGATTGGTGAAGAAAATATTTCAACTTTTAAAGTTGTTTGTGAAGCACACGTTGGTACTGATGTGGACGTTGGTGTAAAAGTATAAGTTGTTGTCGCTGTGTTATCCAAGGCTGGTGACCATGTTCCTGTGATACCGTTGTTCGATGTCGTTGGCAATGCACTTAAGCTCTCTCCTGAACAGATTGCACTTACGGCAG
>Ga0315908_10000051_pt1 | contig 92488 bp, 70 predicted proteins | sample LakEriMetagenome_12_FD_203520 | JGI IMG/M metagenome (GOLD analysis project Ga0315908, IMG submission 203520) | Freshwater fungal communities from buoy surface, Lake Erie, Ohio, United States - Buoy 4 MA124 | ecosystem: Environmental > Aquatic > Freshwater > Lake > Lake biofilm | place: USA...
GATGCATGCGTGGCCGGGACGGCCATGCCACGAGCTGACGGAAATAGCAGCATTCAATAAGAGCATTCAATCGGTACCACCCACCTTTCGCGAGAGCATTTCATGCTTAGCTAGCTTTCCAGAGCAGCAGCATTCAATCATTCAATCGGTGCCACCCACGTTTCGTGCAGGCAATTCATGCTTAGCTTGCCTTCCAGAGGGACCATTGCGTTTCGAATCGATGCATGCGTGGCCGGGACGGCCATGCCACGAGCTGACGGAAATAGCAGCATTCAATCGGTGCCACCCACCTTTTGCGATGGGTGGGTGGCACCGATTGAGGAGATTGCGAGCTATTCGGTTGGGGCTTCGATGAAGATTCGGGGGGGCTACGAGATGTCTGTGATAGACAGCACTGACAATCTGTCTGGGTCGGGGAGGTCGAGTCAAGTTTTCTGGTCCCGAAGATTTTTCCGAAAAAGCTGATTCTCCGGTGCAGGGCAGGTCGATGAGAGAGACAGAGAAGCCATCGAATCGGCGCGATGGCAAGCGGGTGGGCGATGGCCCTTTCCGCACCCAAACTGCTTAGCCCCTGCATGGATTGGATCAGCCGTGAACCGAATGACTGCCTCCCTGACGCTCGCCCTCTTCACCGCGACCGGATGGGCGTTCGCTCAACAGCCTCCCACCACCAAATCAGCCCGAACGGCAGCCGCCCCGACTAAGAGTGTCGCTACCCGCGGGAGCGGACAAGGTCCTCGGGTCGCCAGTGGCAAGCCGACTGGAAACGTTCGTCCTGCTGGTCAGCCGGTTCGACGCGCTTCGGCCATGCAGGAAGTCATCCAGGAAGGTGTTGTACATGAAGGCCCCATCTCGGATGGGATCGTTCATGAGGGAACTTCGCTCCATGGTCACTCCTACGAACATGGCGAGGTCGTTTACGACGAAGGAAGCATTCTCCACAGCGGTCCAATCACATTGGGCGGTGGCTGTTCGGATGGTTCCTGTGGTGATTGCAGTTCCTGCAGCGTCGGCACTGGTATCGACTGCGGAATCGGCCCCTGCACGACGTGCCTTCAGCCAACGCGGCTTTGTATCTGCCTGCCTGCTCACGGATGGGTCCAACTGGATTACCTCATGTGGTGGCAGAACGGCGCCTACCTACCTCCCATGGCCGTCACTGGTTCCGGGACTGGGATTCCCAACCTAGCGACCGGTTCGGTGCTCTATGGAGACGGAGCCAACACCGATGACGATACGATGTTCAATGAACGCCGCAGTGGTGGAAGACTGCGATTCGGATGGGGACTGGCTCGCTTTCCCGGCATCGGCATCCAGGGTGAGTACATTGGTCTGGCGGATAACACCGAGCTGTTTGAAGAGATTTCCAACGGTAGCCCCACGCTGGGTGTTCCCTACCTGAACGCCACCACTGGCAACGAACAGATGCTGGGCATCGCATTTCGGCCGGCCAATGCCCAGCTCCCCCACGTCGGTTCTATTCGCGTCGATGGTACCAGCAGCTTCGAAGGTGGATCGTTCCACTTCAATCGGTTGCTCTGCTGCAACACCTCATGTGCACCCGCTTGGTGGGGATGCGAATCGGTTCCGGTCCAAAGCAAATGGCTTGGACTGATCGGTTACCGCTACCTTCAATTGGACGAGAGCCTGTCGATGCAGTTTAATGTCAACTCCCCAGCCTCTCCAAACGGCCTGAACTTCTCGCAGACCACACTCGATCAATTCACCACACGCAATCAGTTCAACGGTCCTGATTGGGGAATCCAGTGGAGCGGTCGGAGGGGCTACTGGTCGATGGATCTACTGATGCGAACTGCCATGGGTGTGAATCGGCAGGTGGTATCGATCGATGGCAGCAGCACCCACATCAGCAATGGTCCACCTGCGGTCACCACCAATTACGACAGCGGGCTATTTGCCACCACCACCAATGAGGGCAACTACAGCCGCAGCCGCTTTGCCGTGATCCCCGAAATGGGCATGACGGTTGGCTACCAGCTGACCGAAAGGTGCCGATTCAATGTCGGCTACACCTTCATCTACTGGAGCAGCATCGTGCGACCGGGGGATCAGATCGACCGCGAGCTGAACCCGGCAAATATCCCCGCGATTATCAACAGAAACGTCACAACCCCCACCAACCCACGAAAACCGAATTTCGACTTTGTGGAATCCGATTACTGGGTGCAGGGGCTGAGTCTAGGAATGGACTACCGCTGGTAACGGATCACCTCCCCGTTTGCAATTCCTAAGGAATCCTGCGACGAGGCGACCCGGCAGCTCCACTCAGGGCTGTCGGGTCGCCTTTTTTTGTGCCCCGACACAACCTGCAGATACCAGGCAAATTGCGTACATTGGTGAGACTTTACGGGCAACCGAGCCACAAACGTCAGGATCTATCGACTCTCTGGCTGACCAAAGGCAACATGGTTGCCCACCCTGGCCAGAACAGCTCCTTAGCACCTCCAGTGCGTTGCGGGACCGGCGGCCGTCGTTGCGAAAAAACGCATCGATCCAAAATCCAAGCGATGCAGAGGCGCCCACGATGTCATCCTTCCTGTCTCGGTTGCTGCAAAGAACTTTTCGCCCTCGAGCCGAGCGTCAGCAAGCCGAAGCGCGACGCCGTCTGAGGATGGAACTACTGGAAGGTCGCCAGATGATGGCCGGTGACCTGGGGGTCATCAACGGAACGGTCTACACCGACCTGACCGACAACGGCATCGACGCCTCGGATCCTCGGCTCTCAGGCATCCAGATGACGCTATTCCGAGACGGCGGCAACGGCAATTTCGACAACGGCGGGGCCGATGATACTCAGGTCGCCACCCAGACCACCAACGCTCAAGGGTTCTACAACTTCAGTGGGCTGACGGCTGGCACCTACTTCGTACGCCAGTCGGCGGCATCCGGCTTGATCCAGCGTCCCAGCCAGACTGTCCAGCAGGTGATTATTACCCCGGCCCAGGCAGACGGAAGCATCGGTGTGCTGCTGGACTCCTTCAACGAAGGACAGCAGATCGCCACCGCGAAGGTGGGCGGACCGACTCCCGTCAGCAACTTCCTTGCCGTTGCAGGAATCGCCGGTGGGGAACGAGACATCTTCGCGGATGCCACCGGGGGAATTACCGGCGACAAGGTAGAGATCCGCGTCGACAATGAGAATGTCGCCGATCTTCTCGCCTTCTCCTCCGATGCGGGAACCACCGGTGTGCGGTCGGTGGTCTGGGACGGCGCCGACGGCAATGCGGTCGCCATCGACTCCACCAATGGCCTTGGCGGAATCGATCTGACGGCCAATGGAGCTACCGGCTTTCGCATGAAGATCGGCACCGACATCGCCTCCAATGTCATCCTTCGTGTCTTCAGCGGACCCAACAACGCATCGATCGCGACAGTGGCCATGCCGGTCACTCCCGGTGGGCTGGCCACCGGATCGCTTTTCATTCCCTTTTCCAGCTTCACCAACCTGAACGGTACTGGAGCCAGCTTCAGCAGCGTGCGTGCGATCCAGATGGAGTTCGATGGCGCGGCGGCGGCCGATGGACAGGTTGACTTCATCGAAACGGCCGGTTCAACGGCCCAGGTTTTGAACTTCGCCAACCTGCAGCCTCTATCTCTGGGAGGCACCGTGTGGCGAGACACCAACAACAACGGGTTGCTGGACAGTGGAGAAAACGGCATCGGCAACGTCACGCTGCAACTCTATTCCGACACCAACAACAACGGCACCATTGAGATCGGTACCGATACGCTGGTCGGCACCACCACCAGCGTCTCCAACGGCAACTACCAGTTTTTGAACTTGTTCCCCGGCACCTACTTGGTGCTGATCCCGATCGCGCAGCTGGGAACCGGTCAGCCGCTGGCTGGCCTGAATCCCAGCAGCGTGGTGGCCAATCCAGAGAACAACGTCGATGGAGATAACAATGGTGCGTTGATCGCTGGAGTCGGTGTGGCCACCACTGCGATCGTGCTGGCTGCGGGAGCAGAATCGACCACCGATGGCGACACCAACCCCAACACGAATCTGACCGTCGACTTCGGCTTCGTCGAACCACAGAATACCTCGGTCGACCTAGCGATCACCAAGTCATCCAATCTCAACCCAGCCATCGCAGGGCAGAATCTCACCTACACCCTCAATGTCGTCAACAACGGCCCTGGAACCGCTTCAGGAATCCGCGTCATCGACAACCTGCCCGATGGCTTCACCGTGATCAACGTCAGCACCACCAGCGGATCGCAGGTGGCTGGCAGCACACTGGGTGATGTCGTGGTCGACATCCCCTCGCTGGTCAGCGGCCAGTCGGCGATTGTGACGATCGTTGTCGCGGTCCCCAGCAGTTATTCGATTTCGCTGGTCAACGAGGCATCTGTTGGACTGATCAACAGCAGTGGATTCATCGATACCAACCTGAACAACAACTCCACGACGCTGACGACACCACTGGAGCGACGGATCGACCTGGCGGTCACCAAGACGGGAACCCCTAACCCACTTTCGCTCGGACAGACGCTCACCTACACCGTCAACTTCGTCAACGACGGACCGTCCGACGCCACCCAGGTTCGCATCGCCGACAACATCCCAGATGGTCTGAAATTCACGACGATCACGGGAACCATCGATGGTGTCGCAATCCCCGCCAGCGCGTTTACGATCCCGGCGACTGCACAGGATGACAATGCAGCCAACAACGACGACATTCTGATCCAGATCGGCAACCTCACGCGAGGCACCACCGGGTCGATCACTCTGGCTGCAGTCATCCTGCCGGGTATCCAGAGCAGTATCAGCAACGTCGCCACCATTAGCACGACAGCAACCGGGCTGATCGAAGCGAATGCCAACAACAATCAGGCAACTGCAAATACCACAGTCAATGCATCAGCCAACTTCGTGATCACCAAGGTCGGTAATCCTTCGGCGGTCAACGCAGGTGGCAACTTGGTCTACACCATCGATGTCACCAACAACGGCCCCGCCGATGCGACCAATGTGGTGATCGCCGATAACATCCCCGATGGCATCCAGGTCCTGGCCTCCAATGTCACCGTCACCTTCGCTGGTTCGTCCACTCCCGCCGTGGTCGTGCCTCCTTCGGCCAGCGATACCATCGCCAACAACCCGGACAACATCACGATTTCCATTCCATCGATGGTGCGGAACACCGGGGGCACCAACAACCCCACCCCCGGCTCCACCGCACGCGTGGTGATCACCGCTCGAGTCCTGCCGGAAACTCGAGGTTCGCTGGTCAATCAAGCCAGTGTCGCCGCGACCGAAGCCCAGAGTTCGGTGTCCAGCACGGCCACCACCACGGTCAACAACCAGGTCGACTTGGCGATCACCAAGATCGATCTGACGGATCCCGTGGTCACCGGCAGCACGCTCAGCTACACCCTAACCGTCACCAACGTCGGCAGTTCGACGGCCAACAACGTTCGAATCACCGACCTTCTGCCCAACCAACTCGCCTTCGTTTCGGGATCGACCTCGACTGGTGGCTCGGTCACCAACATCAACGGCACCCTCTCTGCCAACCTCGGTACGATTCCTCCAGGTGGATCCGCCACAGTGACGATCAACACCACTGTTCAGTCGACCACCCCAGGGATCATCACCAACACAGCGACCGTAGCCGCCGATGAGGTCGACTCCAACACCAGCAACAACAGTGCGACGGCGACCACGACCTTGGAAAGTCTTCGCGTCATTTCCGGCAAGGTGTTCCTCGACCAAAACTATTCCCGAACGCTGGACGGAGGGGATCCTGGGATTCCCAGTGTTGGGCTGACGCTTTTCCGACTGGATGGCGGCAACCGCACCCAAGTGGCTCAGACCAACTCCGACGCCGCAGGCAACTACCAGTTCGGCGGTCTGACGAGGGGAGCCTACGAGATCGAGCAGAATGCATCGAACCGCACGTTCCAGGGAAGTCCGATCGTCGACGGAACGCAGGATCTTCCCGGCTTCGGTGGCTCGCTGATCGCCAACAACCGTATCCGTGTCGACATCACCTCGGCCGACTCGCCGAACAACAACTTCCTCTGGTACCAAGTCAGCTGGTACCTCTGCGGCGACGATGCCCCAGCCTTTGTTTGATCGGCCCTGATCCTTCGAAAGGTTTCGTCTCCCAAAAGGCAGTGCTTCGGCGCTGCCTTTTTTCATGGTTCGACCGACAAATCGTGTTCCGTCCGGGATCTTTGCGGGTGGCTAGCGATTTCATTGCATCAGGTTGGAAACGCTGAAGATAAGGTCCCGGAATCGATGACTCCTTTTGGTCAGGAATCTTCCAATTTGTAGCGTAAGGGCGCAAACCCTCTGGTGTTCGCCGATGGGTAGAAGACCTGGACGTCCTGCGCGATACCACTAGGACATTGACCACGCTGCTCTTATTGCACTTTTTTACCGTACTCTTGCTCGCTGGTACGCCTTCTCCGAAAGCAGCGATGGGACACTGGAGCATCGGGTAGAAGAACAACTACCGTCCGCCGCGGCGGACTGAGCACGAGAAATCAAAGCAACGACCCAAAAAGTGACCCGAAGAACCTCTCCTTCTTGCGGCAACACGTTGCTCGGAAACAACGGAACCCAGCTATCATCGGGTCGAATTTCTGGCGTGTTCTATCAGCCACCGATCAGTCGATCTGTTGTGGTCCGATCGTAGGCTTTTCAACAGGATCACGTCGGCTCATCCAATTTAAGCATTGGGCTTTTGGGAGTTCGAAACCTCCTTTTTGGACCAGCCGTTCGGTTCGTTGGATTGTCGCCTTGGGTACTGGGCGCACTGGTACGAGGGTCCGCTGCCCCTGCCAACGGATCGCCCGACCTTGTCCCGCTCAGCCGCTCATTGCCCTGCCGCGCGTAGTCTTCCGACAGCTCAAATCCAATCGGTTCTCTTCCTAGTTTTCGAGCCACCACCAGCGTAGAGCCACTGCCGCCGAAAGGGTCCAGCACGACCTCGCCCGGCTTGCTAGAAACCAGAATGATCCTTGCCAAAAGCTGCTCGGGCATCTGGCATCCATGAAAGCCAGCACGTTCCTTAAAAGTCCCGGCAACTCGTGAAAAATACCAAGTATCTTCTTCGGCTGAAAACGACTCCGGGATATCCTGCGGCCTCAGGATCCATGTATCGTCCGGGACTCTTCCCGCCGCATTGGCTCGCTTGTCGGCATAAACTAACTGCCTCGCCGACGGGACGCGGATAGCGCTGTCTTCGAAGGTGAAGTGCTGAGGATCCTTGACGAAATGAAACAGGTGCGCGTGCGATCGCGTGAACTTCTTTTTGCAGTGCACTCCAAAGGTGTAGTACCAGATCACCCAGCTGCGGCAGTGAAACCCCAGTTTCTGGGACTCGATCTTCAGCTCGGCAGCGTACTCATCTCCGATCGCCAGCCAGAAGGCTCCCGTTGGTTTCAGCACCCGGTACACCTGCTCGATCCACCGCCGACTCCACTCCAGATAAGCATCCTGCTCTTTTTTGTCATCGTAGACGTCGTAGCGATATCCGATGTTGAAGGGGGGATCGGCAAATGCCAGATCCACCTGTCCATCGGGAAGCGAGTTCATCCCATCAATGCAATCCCCCTGATGGATCACTCCGACCGGCAAATCGATGCGATTGGTCATCGAAAGACACCTAGATCCAAAAGAAATCCTCCACCTCGCCGGCCTATGAAATCCGCCATAGCACCGCGCGACGAAGTGCTTCATGATACCATGCAAAGGGAAGATCATTCGTGCAACCTTCTCATTGCATCTTGAAACCTGGACAGCTCAGGAGCCTTCGACATGGACCCCGTTTCTCGCCGACATTGGATGGGAGTTGCCTGCGGAGTCGTTGCCACCGTCGCCCGACCTATCTGGTCTCAGGAAGCTGCAACCGATACCAAGGCGACCGACTGGATCCAGCTGTTCAACGGGAAAGACCTTTCTGGCTGGACCCCGAAGATTCGATACCTCGCTTTGGGCGAGGATCCCAAACGGACCTTCCGGGTGGAGGACGGACTCTTGCGAGTCGTCTACGACGGGTACGACAAGTTCGATGAGACCTTTGGGCACCTTTTCTACAAGGCTTCGTTCTCCCATTACCGGATCCGCGCCGAGTACCGATTCGTAGGTCAACAGGTTCCTGGGGGGCCCGGCTGGGCAATCCGCAACAGTGGCCTGATGCTGCATGGGGAACAGCCAGAAACGATGACAAAGGATCAGGATTTTCCAGCATCGATCGAGGTTCAATTGCTGGGTGGCGACGGCAAGAACGCTCGCACCACCGCCAATCTCTGCACCCCCGGAACCCACGTGGAAATGAATGGCAAACTGGTGACGCGCCACTGCACCAGTTCCACCTCCCCCACCTTCCACGGCGAAGGCTGGGTGACGACTGAGATCGAAGTGCGAGGCAACGAAGTGATTCGTCACTGGATCGATGGCAAACTGGTCCTGGAGTACCAGCGTCCGCAATTGGATCCCGGCGATCCCCACGCCAAACAGCTGGCCGATCAAGCCGGTACGATGCAATTGACTGCCGGCACGATTTCGGTGCAGTCGGAGAGCCATCCGGTCGATTTCAGAAAGATCGAGCTGCTGCCGCTTTCGCCGAGCTAGTCGATTCCCTTCCGCTCTCCTTCGGCCAGCAGAAACTCTGCCGCGCGGCGCAAGTGGCTGGAATACCGAATCGATCTTTCACTCACCATCGGATCGTCGGACATCTGACTTGCCAGCTCTAGCGCCCGGGTCCGGCAGGCATCCTTCTCCCACTTTCGGATCGCTTCCACCAATCGATCGACCGTCGCATGGCGCTTAGGAAGCCAGTTGCCGCATCCCAAGCCTTCCACCCGAACCCCGTTGTCGAATTGATCGAAGGCCATCGCCACGATGGTTTGAGGAGTCCCGGTGGCAAACGCTTGGCTGGTGGTCCCAACCCCTCCATGATGCACCAGCCCTTCGCATCGCGGCAGCAGCCAGGAAAGTGGTAGATAGGTCGATGCAGCAACATGGTCTGGCAGCTCTGCCGGAAGATTACCCCTTGGATTGCTCGACAGCAGCAATGCAGGAAATCCCAATCGTCGCGTCGCTTCGATCGCCATCCGAAAGTATTCGCTGGCTTGTTCGTTGGCGCTTCCGGGAGCGAAGACGATCGGTCGCCTCGACTGTCTGGCTATCCAGCCCTCCAGCCGCTGCTTTTCTGCCGCATCTTCCTCCGGGTGATCGTCCAGAAGCGGAAAGCCGAACAGTGTCAACGGATCGTTGGTCTTGGAAACGGGAGGTGCAAACCAGGAGGGGAACATTCCGATCGCTCCATCGGGGCTGCGCCACCAGGATCCAAGCACACCTCGCGCCGCCGGAAGGCCCAGTTCCTTTCTCAGAGGATGCATCGCGCGATTGGCGATACGATCGATGACGCGATCGGCCATACGGAAGACAACCGGTCGCATCCATCGCGGGCCTATGGTCTCCCACCCCCGCGCCGTCCAGCGGGATGGATGTTCGGTCGATCGCAGCAGCGATGGAGCCAAGAGCACGGAGATCATTCGCGTCTTCGGATGCACTTCGCGATAGGTGCGTCCCGCAAAATCGAGAAAGTGAGACACCAGCATCGTGCGACCTGGAATCACCTGCTGCTCCAGCCAGCGATAATGAGGCAGCAACGATCGGGAAAAATCGCCACCGAAGATCTGGCGTATCCCGCGCCTCGGGTGCCAAAGATCTGGATGCCGAAGCAGTTTTTGGAATTCCTCCTCACGGATCAGCGGATGAGTCGCCAGGCCAACGGCGCTGGCCAGCTTCAGATACCTCTCAGCCGCCGCAAACACCACCTCCTTGCCGGCTCGACGCAACTCCAGCGCAAGTCCAAGCATCGGGTGGACATCCCCAAGCGATCCGGGGGCTGTGACAATCACATCGGCCATCCCTGGCACCTCAGCGTACGCTATCCGTTCAGATCCAGCTCAGGTTGTCTCTTCAATTCAGGGCGCGGTGATACAGATCAGATGCTTGTTGGTGCGGATGAGAAGATGGGTCGTACTGGCCGCCGGGGTCGCTCGTACCACCTCCGCCAGATCGACCTCACCCAGTTTCTCAAACTCACCGCTAGCGGAAAGGACTGTCACCATCCCTTCCTGGCTGATCCCAATCAGCTTGTCACCAAGAACCACTGGGGAACTCGATACATTGCCTCCGATCCGCTCGCTCCAAAGCGTCTTTCCGGAAGGCATCTCCAGACAGCTGACGATGCCATTGTCGGCCCAGAGGAACAGGTGATCGTTGGTGGCAACAGGAGTCGGCACATAGGGGGCTCCGCGCGTCACCCGAAACCGCTCTTCGCCCGAACCGGCAGCATCGATCGCCACCAGAACGTTGCCGCCGCCGCCCGAGCCTTCGGTGGAGATCAGCATACCGTGAGTCAGCAGAGCGCTGCTGACGACGCGCTTGCTGAACGCCGATCGACTCCACAGCTGCTTACCAGTCTCTGCATCGATCGCAAAAAATCCATCTCCTGTGTTGGCGCCCAGCAGGACAGTCCGTCCCTCAGGATCGATCTGCACGCAAGGGGCCCCATAGCAGACTCGCGTCGCCGTCCGACTGAGCTGCCAACGATCCTGGCCGCTGGCAGCATCCAGTGCAATCCAGGTATCTTCCCCTGGCGCAACCCCCTCAGGTAGCTCCTGGGCATCCTGGCTGTTGGCAAGCACTAGCAGCGACCCAACTCGAATCGGCGACCCCCCAAAGCCGTGCTGGCTGACATACCTTCCCAGATCGCGGCTCCAAAGCTCCTTCCCGTCATGGGAAAACGCCTTGACCACCAGCTGCTCGGGAGTCGCCCACGCCGCATAGATTCCTGTCTCATCCACGCAGGGAGTGCACGACGCAAAGGAGCTCAGTTTATGGATCGGAAAAGACGGGGACGGAAATTCCTCGACCCAGATTGCTTTGCCTGTAGCCAGATCGCCGCAAATCAATTGTCGCTTCTCCGTCTGCGGATCGGCGCTCAGAAGGTAGTAGCGGCCCTTCCAGAGAACCGGCGATCCATTTCCCTCGCCCGGTAGATCGATCGACCAAGCGACCTGTTCGGGCCGCCATGGCATGGGGACGCGACACTCGGGCAACCATCCCTGGCCATTAGGTCCTCGAAAACGTGTCCAGGAAGTGGCGTCCATGGGTGGCTGGGCGATCAAACAAGGCGCGACCATCCATCCGACAACCAGCCAGGCAAAGAACCTCCCTGCCGCATGCCGGAACAGGTTTCTTCCATCGCGACGGTCCATCAGCTATCTCCTAAAGGACATCAACCCCTTCCCGAATTCCGCGCCAATCTGCCAGCGGCCATCCATTGCTGACCCCAGTTGCTTGAGTATAACTGCAGGCGACGCTGCAGAAGCAGATGGAGAGGATACGATGGCGATACCGCGATGGGTGGCTCGAGGTCTCTACTGGCCAACGCTCGGCTGGAACATGCTGCTAGGCCGCACGCTGAAAGTCCGTCATTGGTGGGACCAGATCGAACCGGGACTTTATCTGGGTGCAGTTCCCTTGCGTCCCGATGTCGCCAGACTGGCCGACCTGGGAATTCGGCGAGTGATCAACACCTGTGAGGAATTCGAAGGCTGGCCATCGCTCTACCAGCAGCACCGAATCGAACAACTTTGGATCCCGACCACCGACTTCAACCCTCCATCGCTGAAACAGATCGACCAAGCGGTCGACTTCATCACCGAAGCGATCGACCGGCACGAAGGGGTTTATGTCCACTGCAAGGCGGGAAGGGCCCGCAGCGCAACGGTGGTGCTCTGTTACCTGATGCAAAAGTATGGCATCGACCCTGAGACCGCTCAGCAAACAATCCAGGCCAAAAGGCCCCATGTCCTTCCAGTCATCTACCGCCGTGACGTCGTTCAGCAGTTCCATCGGCAACTGAAAAAGGATGCCGATGGAACGAGTCCACGCTGAAGGTTCTTCGGATCAATTCGTCGATCATTGCTTTGATTTCTCGTACTCGATGCCTCAGTGTCCTAACGCTTCTTTTCGAGTGCGAGTCCCATTTCATTGAGTCCTAGCATGAGTCCGATCAAAACCAGTAGCTCATGCTCCGAAACCACAATCATTCCTGACGAGCCATGCTGAAGGTCGCCAAGCTAGCGGAATGGTCAGGGAACGTCGTTGATCACTTCGCCACCTGATCGGGTCAGAAGGAACCAAAATGTCTCCGGATCGATCAGCGGCGAAATGACTCGCACCGATCCATCCATGAACCCAACGTTCAGGGCAGGAACGCCATCGTCCAGCCTAGTTCCGTCCAGCGGCGCTTCCTCATTGGCGGTTAAATCCATCGGTGCCGTCCAGGGCACCACTTTGGCAGCCGAGGATTCCACCAGGATGACTGTATTGGAAGTGCCATCGTTCACCGATGCGAATCTCAGTCCCTCTTCGGTTGGCAAGCCAATCCCTGCGTTGTCCACATCGTCATAGGTCTGATAAGCGGTCATGCCGGGTGGTAAGGGCATGGACGGATGAGCGTAGATGGCAGGCATCTTCTCAAGAAGCTTGATGTTGTGATCGCTATCCCAGGGTTCGTCCAGGTGGAACTCATTGTAGAGAGCGGCTTCTTCGACGAAAGGAAGGATCGCCACGCGCCAGCTCAACAGCGGCTTGCCTGTCTCTTTGTCGCAGATCGCCCTCGCGGGAAATTTCCTGTAGGCGGATTCGTAATTGTGCATCGCCAGCATCATCTGCTTGAGATTGTTCGACGACTGCATCCGACGAGCCGCTTCGCGAGCGGCTTGGACGGCCGGCAGCAGCAAACCGACCAGGACACCGGTCGTCCCAACCCCTCCCATCCCGGCGGTCTCCATCTCCATGATATTCCTTGCCCCTTGCCGACGAGGGCTCATCAAGGCAATCCAATCCTTCGACACACGATCCATGTAGCTCTTCATCGCCTGGGAAGTGCGACTTCCATCCTGCATCTCGTTTTCCATCTGCGCGATGAACATCTGGCGCCCTTCGGTCATCAAGGTGTTGAGCGCCCCTTCGATCGCTTCCCCTGCTGCATCATCCGCACCCGCAATCACCAGCTGCGTCATTCCTTCGGATAGCCCACCTTCCATCCGCATGGCGATGTAGTCGACATTGGAAGCCAGCACCCCAACCTGCTCGGCCAGTTGCGGCGGCATCTGCTGATTGGCGCCTTCGGCGAAACCCTCCAGCATCGGCCGAAGCGTCTCAAACGTCATCACCCCCAGCATGGTCTGCTCCCCCTGCACCGATCCCACAAGCTTGGCTACCGCGCCCTGCTTCTCTGATCCCTTCAGCATCCGTTTCAGGTAGGCGGGCGTTCCCACGAGGTAATGCTTGTCATCCACGTGGTGCAATACCAATTCGATTGGTCCATCGAATCGCAGTGATCGATACTTGAAACCGTCCTGTTCCTGCCATTGATCATCGAAGAAAAGTTGTGGATTCAAATCCTCTGGATCGACCGGTTCATTGAGCACCACCCGAGCCCCCACCAACGGCACCATGCCCACAGGCCCGATCATCACTTCCACGCGTTCGATCAGCAACGGATTGAAACCGACATTCTCCTCTCCAGCTGCCTCCAGGACCTCCAGCGGCAACCACTTCGCATTGGGGTCCTTCAGCAGTTGCCTGGGCCACATCGCCACCATCCCGATGGCATCGGCTGGGATACCCTTCGGATCGACGACGGATGCCTTGGCGGTTTCCTGAGCCACCGAGCGACTGCTGGAGGTCCAAGCTACAGCGGTCGCCATCAACGCACAGATCAGCTTTCGGGCAACAGGTCTCCGCCCCTGGAATCGATACAACCCACGCATCCTGAACACCCTTTGCAAAAAAAGGGAACCGACGACAAGCCACTTGCCGCCATTGGAGCCCCGCTTGCCCATTTTTTCAAGGAACCGTGGGCAATTCTTCATTTTGGAGCCGCACCGCATCGCAGTTAAACTAGGAAGGCATTGCGGGCGTTTTCGATCGGTTTGCCCACCTATTGGGCATCGCATCTCTTTGGCGAAGTGGAGCGTGATCGCATGCGGCAGGGACTGGCCGTTGGAGCACAAGCGGAACTGGTTTGGAGGGTTGGGGCCGAGCATGTGATTGAGTTCGGTGCGGGCCGAAGCGGTTTTCGTCCCGAATCGATCGTTCCCGGAGCGGTCGTTTTTTCAACGCCCAACATGATTCTGCTGATGGAACGAGCGGCCAGGAAGGTGCTGGAGCCGTTTCTGGAGCCGCATGAAGAGTCGGTGGGGGCTCAGGTGCATGTCGACCACCTAGCCGCGACTCCGCTAGGTGCATCGGTCCGAGGCGTCGCGCGGGTCACCAAGATCGATGGTCGACTGATCGATTTTGACATCACCGCCTACGACGATCGCGATCAGATCGGTGCGGGAAGCCATCGTCGAGCGATTATCGATCTGAATCGGTTTGCTCCCAAGGTAGCGGAGAAGGCGAAGCAGCTTTTCGACGGACCTGTCGTGCCGATGCGTCAAGTGCCCGAAACCCAGGTGCAGATCCCGACGTTGTCGACGATGGGGATCGAGCTTGCGGGAGCAGTGGCCACGGTGACACTCAGGCGAGCCAACAAGCGGAATGCGGTCAACCAGCAGATGACCAGCGACTTCGAACAACTCAACGATTGGCTCGCCGGTCGCCTCGATCTTCGTATCGTCCTACTTCGCTCGGAAGGGGATGTGTTCTGCGCCGGGGATGACATTCCCGAAGTCGGTACGCTCGATCTGACGACCGCGCGCCATTTGAGCCTTCGTCAGGCGCGAGCCTATCTGCGATGGGAGCAATTGCCCCAAGTCTTTATCGCCATGATTCAGGGGCCTGCGATGGGAGGAGGCTGCGTCATGGCGTGCGCCTGTGATTTTCGGATCGCTTCGCACCGAGCCGCCTTTGGGATGCCAGAGATTGTGTTGGGCTGGCCACCCGGTTATGGGATCGCGCAATTGACCGCGCTAGTAGGCAAGGGAAGGGCGATGGAGATGTGCGTCGCCAATCGCGTTCTTTCATCGCAGGAAGCCCATCAGGCCGGTCTGGTCACTCGGCTGGTTGCCGGAGGTATGCTGGAAGCCGAATCGCAACGCATGGCTCAGCAACTGCTGTCGTTGCCTGCTGAGGCGATGCGGGAGACGAAGCGATTGATTCATGCGGATGAAGGGCTGCAACCCAAGTCGGCCTACCTAGCAGATACGGAAGCTTACATCCGTTGCTTGGAGCTACCCGATGCGCGGGAAGGAATCGATGCCTTCGTCCAGAAAAGGCCGCCGAAATTCACCGGCAAATGACTCGCATTCCCGGAGCAGATCATGGCGTCATCGAAGCAACCAAGTGGATCTTCCAAGCCCTCGGTCGTCTCTTCCAGCCAGTCCGTATCGGCGACGTCGTATTCATCCAACATGGATGTCATGAGTGGCAGAGGATTTTTTCGCGATCGCAAGTATCTGCCGATTCGACTTGCATTCCTGCTGGCGATTGCCCTGCCGTTGAGTTGGTTCGCATGGCAGCGATGGGAGTTCTCCCAATGGATGAAGGAAGCACGCACGGCCATCTCCCGTTTCGACGACCAACGCGGGATCGAGTTGCTGGATCGCATTGAGCGGCGTCATGGAAAAAGTGGCCAGACGCTCTGGCCTCGGGCTCGTTCGGCCAGACATGCGCGACGCTATGAAGAGCTTCAGCGTTTTGCGGACGGTGCCATGCGATTTGGGTGCGCCGGCGACGATGGTGGAACGCGAGAGGCAGCTGGCAGATGCACAAAGCGGTTTCTTTGACGCAATCCCTCTGAGTATCGCTCAAATGCTTGAGGGTTCAGCAGATGATTTCCCTGAGGTCGCGACGGCGATCGGTCAGGGCTTGTTGATCGAGCTGAAATTCGAAGAACTGGGAAAGCTGGTCGATCTCTGGCAGCGTTACGAACCCAAAGCTCCGATGCCGCTGGTGTTCAGGCCCTGGTCGATCAACACCAACAGCAATGGGGCGCAGCGCGTCAGAAGCTGGAGCAGGCGCTGGAACTGGACACAGATTATCTACCAGCCAAACTTGCGCTGGCCGAATCTCTCCTGCAGCTCAATCAGCCTTTGCCAGCTGCAGATTTGTATCGCCAGCTTTTGCCTCGGTTGATCGATACTCAGGAAGCCTCCTGGGGGTTAGCGCAAGCGCTGGTAAACAGTGGGCAGACGGAGCAGGCCATTCAGTGCATGAACGAGGCGCTGGAGAAAAACCCAAGACAGTTTGAAATGGCTCTGCTTTTGGGTACGACGCAACTTCAGTTTGGCCGTCCCGACGAAGCACTCCAGACGCTGCTCCCCTGGTCCAGAACTTGGCCTGAGGATGTCGAGCTGAATTACGCGATCGGCCAGGCGCTGCAGCAGAAGGGAGACGATCAGCAGGCAACCAATTATCGGACGTGGACTGAGGAGGGCAGGAAGCAATTGCAGCAGCTGGATGGATTGATCCAGATGGCTCAGCAGCGCCCCCAGCAAGCTACCCCAAAGCAACAGGTGGGCAGCTTGCTAATGCGACTGAAGAATCGCGAGGAGGGGAGATTTTGGTTGGAATCGGCACTGGAGCTCGAGCCCGATTCTATGGCGGTCCACGAGTTGTTGACCCGGTATTACGAGTCGATCGACGATACCACGCGGATTCGTTTTCATCGCCAGCGAGTCGAAGAAATCAGGAAGTCCTTAAAAAAACCTTGACACCTCCCACTTTCAACCTCTTCAATTAAGGGTAGTTTCCTTTAGGGGAATAGAGGCGCCCCTGAACTTCGTGGTTCAAGCACTTGCACCTGCCGAGCTCGGCACACCAAGTTCGGCTCTACCGTGAGCGCCTCTCATGCCTATCCGTTTCCTGCATTTTGCGGGTTCCAAGGGATCGAAGTGTTGGTCGACGCATCTCTGTTGCCTTGCACTATTTTCGGCGGTCGCATGCCGTCCGAAGCCTGTCGATCGGCAGAGGGAGGAAACCGCGCCAGCCGGATCGGTGTCGATTTCTCCCAAAGTTTCCCTCGACATGGACCAGGAACCGCTTCTGCGATTGGTCGATCAGCGATCCGAATCTGGGATCGATCACATCGTTCAGGACGGTCAGGAGGCATCGGTCTACAGCATTGAAGAGTCCGTGGGCAGTGGGCTGGCGGCATGCGATTACGACCGAGATGGTCGCGTCGATCTGATTTATGCCGGAGGCGGCACCTGGGATTCCGCCGCTCAAGGAGAAAGGGGAGTGCCTTCCAAACTCTATCGAGCCACAGAGGATTTTCGTTTTCAGGAGGTGAGCCACGCAGCGAGGCTGGATACCAGTCACCAATGGAGCCGTGCTGTTGCTGCTGGCGATTATGACGGCGACGGGTTCTCTGATCTCCTGATCACCAGCTGGTCTGGATTGCATTTGTTTCTCAATTGCGGCGATGGCACCTTTCAGCAAGCGACTTCGTTCGCCCGTCTGGAGTCCTTGCCGGGAGGTACCAGCGCTGCCTGGGCTGATGCGGATGGCGATGGACTACTCGATCTCTACGTCGCTCGATACACGCAGTGGTCGTTCTCCAACAACCCTTCTTGTATCACTCAGGCAGGCGTTCGAGACCTGTGTGGTCCTCGAGATTTTGAGGGCCGCACCGATTCGCTTCTGATCAACGATGGAACAGGAGTCCTGCGAGAAGACCGGGATCGATTTCCGCTACAGCCTCACGGACGCGGCCTTGGCGTGCTGGCTGCCGATCTGGATGGCGACCGTCGGATCGAGTGGTTTGTGTCGAACGACGAAGAACCAAATTTTCTCTATGACTTCGATCCTCAGAAGGGATTGGTCGAAACCGCGCTTCGATGCGGCGTCGCCCTGGACGACTCCGGATCGCCCGATGGCAACATGGGCATCGCCTTGGGTGATTTCAATCAGGATGGACAGTTCGATCTTTTTGTGACGCACTATGAGACCGAGACACAGGGCCTGTATCGCAATACCGGCCGCCTTCGATTCGCCCACGCCTCGCGCATGGCAAGACTCCAGGCGATCGGAAACGAATTCGTCGGCTGGGGAACAGCCTTTTGTGACTTCGACCTCGACGGAGATGAAGATCTGGTGTTCGTCAACGGACATGTGTTGCGCCAGACTGGGATGTCGCCTTGGAAGCAAAGGGCCATGCTGCTAGAAAATCGCCGCAGCGCGTTTTACCCTGTCGTCAGCGAAGAGGCTTTCCCGACCACCCGTGCCTCTGCGCGTGGGCTGGTGATCGCCGATTTCAACAGAGACGGCCGACCCGACGTGGCAACCAGCCACCTTCAGGACCAACCGATGCTGCTTGCCAATCGCTCCTTAACCAAGGGGCAGTGGCTGGCGATCGAACTGGTCGGTACCCACAGCAGTCGCGATCCCATCGGAACGTCTGTCCATTTGAAGGCAGGAGCGTATTCTTGCTGGCGGCAACTGGCCGGTGGGGGAAGCTACCTTTCCACCCACGAGAAAGTCCTTTGGCTTTCGGTTCCAGACCCGGCCCCAACGGAAGGTTGGCTGGAAGTTCGCTGGCCGTCGGGAACCGATCAGTCGGTGCGTATCGACCGATGGAATCAGCGACTCTTGGTTGTCGAAACCGCACAACAGCAGGAACCATCGAAGCCAGAGAAATCCAAGTGACTAGCTCGGTCTGGTTAGAGGCTGAGCATGACGGCGTCTTCACCAACGTCTTCGCCTAGATCGTGCCCGTAGAAAAGACGACCCACCGTCTTGGAAGCCATCAAGAGGTAGTTTCTTCGAAAACGGCTCTCGTCGACCTCGGTCGCCGGCATGCCACTCTTGGGAAAGGTGTACGTACCCAATTGCTTGGCGTAGACCTCTTTGCCTCCCGACTCCATCTCATACACCTTCACCGATAGATCCGACTTGCCTCGGTAAAGCGTCTGACCTTCCCTCAGCTTCAGGTTCTGCATCTCGACCACCAAGACGTAATCGACCTTCAGCCCTCTTCCCAGTTCAGCAAAGCCCTTCGATTCGATCGAATCGGTGGCGTTCCATTGGTCGATTGCTTCCTGGCTGACTAACTCCACATCTTTAATCTTCTGCTCGAACAAGACCCGCAGATTGCGAGCCATCAGAATCCCATTCGCATCGGCTCCTATCCCTTCGTCGGTGGCACAAACCACCGCCACCTTTTTTCCTTTGAACTTCCCGAACTCCGGTGGCACGTCGTAGCCGCGAAAGGCATTGATCAGGTTCGCCGTTAGCTTGACGCAACCCAACTGAGGCACCAACAGGGCAGGGATCAAAAGGAGAGCAAAAAGAGTCCCGTTGGTACGCCCTGCGATCGCACTGTGCATGATGCCATCCTTGGCAGAATACGCGAGAGATTCGTCGCGCCCGGACCACGGGTGACCTCCCCGTAGGTGGCTTTTCAACTCACGACGCGGCGGATCATAGGGGGGGAAGAGCGTGGTAGGAAGAGCAATTCTGCTTGGGATCAAGGGCTGGAGGACTGGCGGCCCATCGCCGGAGGAACCAGGGTCACGGATCGATCGCTGCTGCACCTGCCTCGCATCCAAAAGCGGGAGGCTGCAGCCGATTGCGGGGCAGGCCATTGGCCATCGGGCATTGAGCAGGGGGCATTGAGCTGGGGGCAGTGGGTACCCAGCCTGGAATGCTAGCAGCAACCCTTTAGGTTGGAGAGCCTCCATGGAATGGGTTGGTCCAAATGTTCGAGCGAGGGCGTCAGGGGAGCTTCGCACTGCCTAGTACGGTCGGCTAAAGAATGCGATCGACCCGCTGGAAGCCATCCGGCAACCGCGAAGGGGCGCAGGCAGCATCGATCAGCCAATGGAGTTCCTCGCGCGGGGCGATCTGCTGGGTGGGATAGAGCATCAGATCGCGAGGTCCGTTCCAGCTGGCCTCGAGCGCCTGACGTTTGGAGGCGCCACAAACCAGGAAGGCGATGCGAGCCGCATCGAGGAACAGTGGCAGTGTCATGCTGATTCGATTGCACCCCATCCGCTCCACCCATGTGGCAACCACCCCCTGCTGACGCTCTCTCAGGGCGATGTTGCCTGGAAAGAGGGAGGCGGTATGTCCATCATCGCCAAGGCCTAGCAGCACCAAGTCCAACCTCGGCCATGGTCCAGCCTCGGACAGGCAGTGATTCCGCTGGCCATACTCTTCAAGCACCGCAGCATAGCGCTGGGCCGACTGCACCGGATCTCCTGCGACGTAGGGGACCGCGTACAAGGTGGGTCGTTCACCCGGCCAACCTTCCAGCAGCGATTGCCGCACCATCCGCTCATTGCTGTCGGGATGGTCGGGGGGCACCGTCCGTTCATCCCCAAGGAACAGATCGATTCGACCTCCCTCCAGCTGGCCCTCGGGAAGATCCCGCATCATCTCATAGAGTCGCCTGGGGGTGGAACCTCCTGCCAGGGCCAGCGAACAGCGTGGCTGGGTGGCAAGAATTCTCCGCATGTTGCTCAACACCCAACCCAAAGCGGCTTCCGCCACCTGCTCGGCATCTGGCCGTTCGGTCACCCAAATCGTCATCGTGCAGGCTCTCCCGTAAAATCGAGCTTGGGGCCCCGAGTCCATCGACAAGCATCCTACCGCATCCTCCGGAAGAAGAATTCTCTTTTTCCAGCTTGTGAGCGCGGAACTGCAGTACAAAATAGGGGTTCTCCACAGAGAGAAGGCTTCGCCCTCCAATCGGTAATTCCAGGCTGTTGGCGAGGAAATGACTATGGTTTTCCGAGCGGACGTGATCGGTTATGGCCTTCCGCGCAGCAGACGGAACTGGTGGTTTTCGCTGCTGCTTTTTGGCTTGTTGATGGGCGGCCCGTTGCTCTGGGGGCAAGATCCCCTTCCTGGCGCCCCACCGAACGAATCTTCGGATTCTGCGATGCGCGGATCGCAGCGGAATGTGATCTTTTTCGAGTCGAAGATTCGGCCGTTGCTGGCCAAGCACTGCTATGAGTGCCACAGCGAGCCAGCGGGAAAGGTTGAAGGTGGTCTGCGCGTCGACACTGCGGCCGGGCTTCGACGAGGCGGGGCGGGGGGGCCCGCAGTGGTCCCAGGCAAGCCTTCTCAAAGTCGACTGATGCAGGCAGTTCGATACGACGACCCGAACCTGCAGATGCCACCCGAAGAGCATGGGGGGAAGATCACAGAAGAAGCGATCGCGACATTGGAAAAATGGATTCTGGCAGGTGCTTTCGACCCGCGTGGTCCTGCGTCATGGGAAGAGCCGGTGCCGGCTACCGACTGGTGGGCTTTTCAGCCACTGCCCGCCAATCGCCCGGCACCACCGCAAGTGGAGAATGCTGCTTGGTGCTATGATCCGATCGATCAGTTCATCGCCTTGGCGCATCAAAGCAAAGGGCTGGTACCGGTTGGCGATGCGGCACCCGAAGCGCTGATGCGGCGCGTCGCCTTTGATCTGACCGGGCTGCCACCAAGCGAAGAGGATCTCCGCTGGTTCCAACACCAGCAAGAACATCTGGGCAGTTTTCAAGAGGCCTATGTCGCCTGGGTCGACCGATTGCTTGATTCTCGCGACTTTGCGATTCACTTCGGCAGACACTGGCTGGATGTGGCGCGATTTGGCGAGTCGACAGGGAAGGAAATCAACGTCTCGTTTCCGCACGCTTGGCGTTACCGTGACTGGGTTATCGACGCGATCGATCAGGAACTCCCCTACGACCAGTTTCTCCGCGAGCAGGTAGCTGGCGATCTGCTGGAATCATCGGATTCCGGCGACCAGGTGCGGCGGACGATTGCGACGGGTTTTCTGGCGATCGGCCCCAAGTCGATCAATGAACCCAATCCACAGCAATTCCAATTGGATCTGGCCGACGAACAGATCGATGCTACCTTTCAAGCCACCATGGCGCTGACGGTCGCCTGCGCCCGCTGCCATGACCACCTCTTCGATCCGATCACGCAGCGCGATTACACCGCCATCGCCGGGATCTTTCTGTCGACGGAAACCTTGTACGGGACAGCCTCCGGAGGGGTGAACAATCGCAATGGCGCCAAGCTGGCTCAGCTTCCCGCTGAGGTTCCCAGCGCCCTGATGGATCTGGATCCCGAACGAATTCAAGGGATGAAGGAGCGGTTGACGCGATTGACAGAGGAGCGAAACAGCCTGATTCGTCAGCGGATCGAGGCGAATCGAAAGGGAGGGGACAACAACGCCATCAATCCTCGGATTCTGGCGCTGGCCACCGAGATCGCCGACGCAGAGGCAGAACTTGAGAACTATCGAGACGATGGGAGCGCAGTGGGCCTAGCGATGGCGGTTCGGGACAAGCCTTTATCGATGCGCCCGATCGATCGTCGGCTGCAGTTGCGGCGAGGAGGATTCGATACGATTGGCGAGAGCCCGCTTTTCATCCGCGGAGAACTGGCGAAAGCCGGCGACAAGATCCCGCGATCGGTTCCGCGACTTTTCGGCGATGCGAAACGGTATCCAATTCCCAGCGACACCAGCGGACGACTGCAACTAGCCGACTGGATCATCTCACCTGACAATCCGATGACGGCTCGCGTCGCAGTCAACCGGATTTGGTATTGGCTCTTTGGACAAGGTCTAGTGACCAGTCTCGACAACTTTGGAACGACGGGAGACCATCCCTCGCATCCCGAGCTTCTGGATGCGCTGGCGATCGACTTTCGCGATGGTGGATGGAATCTGAAAGCAATGGTGCGACGGATCGTCACCAGCCACACCTACCAGTTGGCCGCTGAGCATCGGGTAGAGAATTTCCAGATCGATCCGGACAATCGGTTGTTGTGGCGAGCCAACCGGAAGCGGTTGACCGCCGAAGCGATTCGCGATTCGATCCTCTCGGTGGCGGGAATCCAGATGACGGTTCCCGAGAACGGATCGGTGGTGGCTGCCGCTGGGGATGGTCCGATCGGAGCCCCCAGGCGATCTGGATTGAGGGAGGAGCAGATCGTTCAGGCAGATGGGCCCTATCGATCGATCTATCTTCCCAATCCCCGCGGGCTGCTTCCCGAAATTCTCGAAGTCTTTGACATGCCCGATGGAACGATCGTGCAGACAGCCCGGGAGGTAACCAACGTCCCCACCCAATCCCTATTCCTGCTCAACAGTCGCTTCGCCATCCGTCACGCCAAAAAGGGAGCACAGCGCCTTCTGGAGGCATTTCCTGGGGATCGAGCCACCGATGCGTTTGGCGAACGTCTGGAACTTGCGTACCGATGGTCACTCTCCCGCAAGCCCACGGCATCCGAGGCGAGGTCGGCCAGAGAGCTTTTGAGTACCAGTAGGGACGATCCGCTGTCCGCCTGGACGTTGCTGGTCCAAGGGCTGATGGCCACTGCGGAATTCCGATATCTCGATTGATCGAACGCAAGGGAGTCACACATGTCGCTTTGTCATCAAAGGCAATGGCTTAGCAGTCGACGCCAGATGCTCCAGCACACTTCGCTCGGTTTCGGCTGGATGGCTCTGCAAGGACTTCTGGCTCGATCCGCTCACGCGTCACCAGCATGCCATTCTTCGAAGGCTAGGACCGCCAAGCGAGTTCTGTTTCTTTGCATGCGCGGTGGTCCTTCGCATGTCGACACGTTCGACCACAAACCAGCGCTCGATCGCGATGACGGAAAATCGGGACCGCGTCCTGGCAGCCGGTTGATGCGGAGTCCATGGAGTTTCCAGCAGCATGGAGAGAGCGGTCTTTGGATGTCGGAGTTGTTTCCACAACTGGCCCATCATGCCGATAAGCTTTGCATGATCCATTCGATGCAGACCGATGTACCGGCTCATCCCCAGGCGATGGTCCGGCTGCATACAGGAACTAGCCAGTTCGTCCGGCCATCGATGGGTGCCTGGGTCCTGTATGGATTGGGAAGCGCCAACGAAAACCTTCCTGGATTCGTCAGCATCTCGCCCCCGGCCAATGGTGGAGCATCGATGGTTGGATCGGCATTTCTACCGGCGGCCTTCCAGGGGACGCGACTGGGCAATGATGGCCGGACTTTTGATTCGGCCACTCTACCCAATCTGACCTCACTGCGTTCTCGTCGCGCCCAGCGTCAACAGCTCGACTACATCCAGTCGCTCAATCGGCAGAAGTTGGCGCGGTCCGAGGGACAGCCAGAGGTGGAAGGGGTCATCGAATCGTACGAACTGGCATTTCGAATGCAAAGCGACATGCCCAAGGTGCTCGACCTGGGACAGGAAACCGAAACGACGCTGGCGCGTTATGGCGCTGATCAGGGACCCACCAGCGCGTTCGGCAGAAAGTGTCTGCTGGCTAGAAGATTGCTGGAAGAAGGGGTTCGTTTCGTCGAGATCAGCCATGGGAACTGGGATCAGCATCAACAGCTTCGGAACGCCCTGGCGGGCAACTGCCGCGCCATCGACCGGCCGATCGCTGGACTTCTTGAGGATCTGGAAAGTCGCGGGATGCTGGAAGACACGCTGGTGGTGTGGAGCGGCGAATTCGGAAGAACCCCGTATGCACAAGGGAACGATGGGCGCGACCACAACCATAAGGCATTCACCCTCTGGATGGCTGGTGGACCCGTTCGCCAAGGCTTCTCATACGGAAGCAGTGGGGAGCATGGGATTGAGGCGACCGAGAATCCGGTTCCCGTCGTCGACTTCCATGCCACCCTACTGGCCCTTCTGGGGATCGATCATGAACAGCTGACTTACAACCATGCCGGTCGTGACTTTCGGTTGACGGATGTCGCTGGACGCGTCGTTCGTGAGGTGATGGCCTAAAGAGGCAGCTCTCGGGCCAGAAGTCGATTCCCATGAACCACTCGCGCCGCGGCCGGCTCCACAACAACTGGTCGGGTGAAGTCAACCGGATCGATTCTCGCTTTCGCTAAAGGCAACCAAGTCGGAGGACCAGGCCGCGTTTGCCTATCCGTTCTCGTCTCTCCCATTGGACAGATCGCGCCGCAAGTCGGGCGACTTGGGAGGTCCAAAAATCCACTTGGCCAGGATCCGCAAACCGGGAACCCGGTACGCCCATTCCTCTTTCTCGATATCCAGAAGATCTGTCGATATGGCCAAGTGCGGAAAAATGGTTGTCAGGGGGAGGTAGAGGCACGTTACCGCCGCGAAGAATATCGCGATCCCCTCCCGGTCCCACCCCGGGATCAGTGCGATCAAAAAAAAGATCGTCAAGGTAGCGATGAACGCGGTCAGCATGTGGCGAGCGATCTGTGGGAGGAGAACCATACCCCAGACCCGGGACCAAGGGACCGCCGCCCCATAAGCCAGCAGCAGGGGTCCCTGACCATTTAGCCCCAAGCTGTAGGAGGCAGCATGGATCCAGACCGCCAAGGCCAACCAGATCAGACAGATGCGGCGGTGGAAAACAAAGAGAAGCGCAAGGCCATAAAAGAGGACCGACACCCAATCGACCAGCTCACCCATCTGCCAGACTAGCGGCACCCAACTGTTGGCCGATTGGCCTGACGGATTCCATCGCATCGTCCCGAGCTGATTCAGGAAGACTTCCGTTGCGAGGCCACGCTGGCCGCTATCCAGCCACCCTTGCGACCACTGCGCATAGCCTCGCATCGTCATCCAGATTCCACCCATCAGCACACACATACCGATCGACCATCCCGGAAACCTCGCTTCCCGGAGCTCGCCGGCTTGCTCATACCGAGGCCCTTCCCAGGCACAGGTCGCCATCACCATCGCGATCGCCGGAAGAAGAAAGTCGATCCATCTTCCGGTCCATGCGAAATCGATCGATAGAAGAAGAGTCGATCCTGCAGCAATCACCCAGGAGGACCATCGGGTCGACAAACCGCTGCAAAGCACCAGCGCCGCCAGGACTACGATCGATTCGATCACAACCAAAAGGCCATCCGCAGGGAGCGATGGAAAAAGAGCCGCCAGGGATTCACGAGGCGAGAATTGAATCGGCCCCAGAGAATTACCCCAATGGGTAACTGGACTACCCAGGAGCAGATAGATCGAGAAGAGGACTCGATAGATTTCGAGATCTTTCCGGTCGACCTCCCAGTGACGGAACCATCGATCAACGAATGGGGGCATCAAACACCTCCAGCACCTGAAGACGCTCCAGTGGCTCCAGGTCCCAAACGCGGTATCGCACCCACTCGACCTCGACCTTTTCCAAATCCTCGCGTTCCAGCAGTTCCTGGACGCGATCCCTGAACCAATACCAGATTGCCTTGCGATTTCCCCAACGCTGTTCTGCAGCGCGATAGCCAGGGAACCAGGTAGCCGGAGACTGCTTGATCTCCTCCTCCAGTCGTTCCCGCCATCGCTCGGGGGATCCACCAACATCCGGCCGAAGAAAATCGATCGAAGCCATCAGATATCGGGGAGGGAGATCCGGAAGTAGCTCCTGCGGCAGCAGCTCCTCCTTCGTCCCGTCGAAGAAATGGACGCGAAAAATCGGGAGATCGATCGTGTTGCCGGCCTCTGGAGCCACCCTCCCGGAATTCCACGAAGGAGCTTTCGCGGGTCGCTGGTGATCAAGCCAAGCGGCGGCAATGAGCGAAAAACTCAAGAGGACAGCCGCAACCATGCGAGCGCGCAACGCACTTCTCCCTTGCGATGACTCTGGCTGGCCACCACCCCAGCACTTTTCAGTCGTAAAACCGGCAAACCCCTGGCTCCCACGCGACCACCCACCCAAATGTGGAGGTCATTATAACTGATTGAAGGCATAACGCAAAATCAGACTTCGCTGACTGCGACTTGGTAGGCATCCAAAGAAGTGAAAATGATTCGATTTTCTCCGGAGGGAGTTGTATGTTGAGACGAGTCGAGGTGCAGGGGCGGACGATCGTGATTGCAGGAAATTGATCATGCTGCGGTTGCTGGGGACTCCGAGAACGGTGTGCGATCGGATTTCCCGGCGCGAGATTCTGAGAGTGGGTGGAGCAGGTTGGATGGCAGGCTGCCTTCCCCACCTACTTGGGGCTGGCTCGACGCCACCCAATGGAACACCCAAAGCAAAATCGGTGATCTTCCTGTTGCTGTTTGGAGGCCCCAGTCAACTGGAGACCTTCGACATGAAACCCGATGCGCCGGAGAAGATTCGCGGGCCATTTCGGCCCATTGCCAGCCGAACGCCGGAACTGAGGATTTGCGAGCATCTCCCCAAGTTGGCTGCGATCAGCGACAAGTATCGCGTCGTTCGCACCATGTCGCATTCCTGGAACGATCACAGCGGTGGCGCCCACTACATTCAGACCGGCCATCGCTGGCATGTCCCGATCGGTGCTGGATTCAGCCCAACGCCCAACGACTGGCCCTCCATGGGATCGGTGATCGACCATCAACACCAGATCCACACCGATGCCGCTCGGAAAAAACTCCCCAGCTACATGGTGATCCCCAATTCGCTGGGCCGCCTTCAGGAGCAAGGTCAGTACCCCAGACCGGGAGAACATGCCGGATGGCTGGGTGCCAGGTACCAGCCGTTGACCACGCGCATCGAGAAGCGAGATCTTCAGGACAACCCTTACTGGCGTCCTTGCACCGACCAGGAACTCCAGTTTCGCATCCAGGGCATGGCGCCTCAAGACGGTTTGACGATCGATCGATGGCACCAGCGTAGTCAACTTCTTGATCAACTCAATCGTCAGCGTCGCGCACTAGACCAACTCGATCGCCAAGCCCCATTGGATGCACTGCGTCAACGCGCGATGGATCTGGTGACTAGTCCCGAAGTGATTCAGGCGCTCGATCTGAGTGGCGAACCGGCTGAGCTCCGCGATCTTTACGGCCGCCATCTGTTTGGTCAGTCCACGCTGATGGCGAGGCGTTTGGTGGAAGCCGGAGTCCGTTACGTTACGGTTCACTACGACTGCGTCGATGGCTACAGCTGGGATTCGCACCAACATAGTGAGGATGTCCGAAAGCACCTTCTGCCCACATTCGATCAATCCCTTTCGGCTCTTTTGATCGATCTCGAACAGCGCGGATTGCTCGATGAAACCCTGGTCATCGCAACCGGTGAAATGGGTCGCACACCGACTGCCAACGCGCAGTGGGGGCGGGACCACTGGAGCACCCTGTTTTCAGCCGTCTTTGCCGGTGCAGGAATTCCCGGTGGATCCTGCTTGGGCCGATCCGACGCCGATGCCGCCTACCCGATCGATGCACCTGTCTCTCCGGAAGATCTCGCCGCCACCATCTACCAAGCTCTTGGCATCGACCCAAATCTTCGTCTGCTCAATGCCGAAAACCGCCCCACACCGATCGTCGATGGTGGCAGGCCGATCGACGCGCTTTGGTCCTGAACCTGCTTCCCGAAGCGTCGCGGCACGCCCACCTGCCCGGTTGCCCACCTGCCCGGTTGCTCCGCCGGCCAAATCCTCTGGAATCGATGAAGCCAAAGTTCGTGCCTCGCCCTCGATGCGATCTACCCTACCTACCCCATTTCCCTCCTTTTCCAGCAGTGGCCTGCCTGTGGATAAACCGGTGGAAAACCTCTGCATTCCGTGATTGAATCGCTGCTTGCAGAAGGCTTATATTGGATTTCCATTCGAAGGAATCCTCACCCCTCCTTCGATTCATCCCACCGGACGAGGATTCGACGAGATGAACCTATTCATGAGTCCCAACCAGATGCTCTGGGTCGCCTGTATTTGGCTGGTTGCTGTAGGCAGTTGGGCTCATGGTGCCACGCTCTCCAACGGTGACCTCACGGTCCAGTTCAACTCCAACGGCTCCTTGAAGGATGTGGCGGTGCAGGGCAGATCCTATTTTCTACCGGGCGACCCGCCGATCGGCTGGGGATTTCTCAGCAGCGAAACGGGCTTTGGCAAGCAGAATGCCAACATGGGCTATAACGACTTCTCGACCACTTCGTCGGGAGTCACTGGAAGTAGCTTTGTCTGGCAGGGGAGTAACGGAAGCCTATCGATTCAGATCACGTATTCCTTGGTTTCTTCAAGCACGCTTCGGATCGTTACCGACGTTCGCAACGACAGCCTCACCCAATCCATCGACTACACCTACTTCCATGCAGGCGATCCTGACGTTGGCTTCAGTGCCAGTTCCACCTTCGATACCTTCAACGATGTCCAGGCAGGCATGGCAAGCGCATCGTTTGGAGGCGACTGGGTTGAGTTTCGATCGAGCGATCCGCTGGCGGTCTTCAGTTTTCTGGAGTTTGCGATCGACGTCACCGGTGAGCCGCAATTGGACTACCAGGTCAGCAATCCGTACGATCCCAACATCACGCTAGACGATTTTGGGATGATGATTGCCTGGCAGAAGACGCTGGCCCCTGGGGCATCGGCCGTGCATCGGTTGGACATCGTAGTGCCCTCGACTGCCATGGTGCCCGAACCGACCAGCCTTGCCCTATGGAGTATCCCACTGGGGGCTGCAGGTTGGCGTCGATGGCGCCGGAGCCCCGCGAGAAGTTGCTGCGGTTAGGTTGATTAGGGACTTGTCGGCGAACATCCTGGCAACAGTCGGTCGACGCTCCTTTGGGGATCACATCACTTCGGGATATTCCCAAACCGACTGATAGACCCCTTGGCGTTCGACATGCTCCATGAGCCTCCCAAAGAAGGGATCGCAGGTCACGGTGGCGCTGTCGCCAATCAGCACTAGCAATCTCCTGGCCCTGGTGATGGCGACGTTCATGCGGCGCGTGTCGGCGAGGAAGCCGATTTCCCCGCTGTTATTGCTGCGCACCATGCTAATGAGGATCGCTTCCTTTTCCCGACCCTGAAATCCATCGACCGTATCGACTTCGATTCCCAGGGAGGACAGACGCTGGCGCAGCAAGCGGACTTGGGCTGCATAGGGAGCGATGATGGCCAGCGCATCGGGAGCGTTACCCGCTTCCATCCATTGTCGGGCCAGCCAGGCAACCAGATCGGCTTCCTTGCGGTTCATCCGGCTCTCTCCATCCGGCTCCTGCTCTTCCTCCCACCCCGCCCCTGCCGTATCGATCCATCGCAAGGGGCTTTCCGTCCAGGCCAGTGGGGTGATCCCGGCCAGATCGTTCAGGGTGTGGCTGGCCACCGAGGGGTCCGCCGTGAGGCTTCCATCATAAAATTCTTGCGATGAGAAGCTCATGATCGACTCATGCATCCGGTACTGGATGGTCAATCGTCGCGAGGCCTCAGGGCATACGTCGCGCACCAGCCTTTCCATGAGGCTGATGGAAAAACCTTCCTGGGCGGCCGGTTTGGAGAGAACAGTGGGTGGCAGTTGGCAATGGTCACCGGCCAGGACCAGCCGTTCCGCGCGCAGCATGCACGGCCAGCTCCCCGGCTCGGTGCTCTGACACGCTTCATCGATGACTGCCAGATCAAACCACCGCTCTCCAAGCACTTCGGGGTCGAAGGTGGTGGTGGCGCAGATCACGTCGGCGCGATCGAGAATCGATTCGATGATTTGTCTCTGCAGCAATTTGGCATCCTCGCGCAGTTGCCTGGCCTCGGCGCGATGCTGATGTTTCTGCCCCGGCATCGGCCGGCTTCGCGTCCATCGCTCCGCCTTCCGCATCGCTCGCTCGGCATCCCGCATCAACTGGTGCACGATCTCGTTGGCAGGATCTTCTTGGGCAAGGGCATCCAGCGTATGTTGCTGGAGGATCGGTGCCACGCGCGCAGGGTGTCCAATGCGGACCGCTTCCAGTCCGCACCCCACCAGCTCCTCCAGCAAGTGGTCGACGGCGGTGTTGCTGGGAGCGCAGGCGAGCACCTTCTGCCCCTGCAGAACCGATTGGCGGATCACTTCGACGACGGTGGTCGTCTTTCCGGTGCCAGGTGGGCCATGGAGAATCGCCAAGTCCCTGGCCATCATGGCAAACTGAACCGCTTCGCGTTGCGATGGATTGCAGTGGGGGGCAATCTCTAGTGGCCGAAGCAATGGATCGAATCGGACCGGCCGTTGGCCCAGTAGGATGTCGCGAAGCTGTGCCGACCGCCCTCGAATCTGTTCGATCTGCCGCAACGCTGCCAATTGGCGAGATCGAGTCACTTCGTCGGCGGAATGATCAAGCCGATATCGGGGTGCGTCCGGCCATTCCTCGCATGCAACCTGAATCGTTCGCGGATCTTTCTGGCTAACCACCCCGAAACAGCTCGACTCCTCCGATGGGTCATCCACCGAGAGAATCACGGGAGAACCGACTCGCAGACGCGTCCAGGGCAATTCAGCACCCTTGGTCCGCTTGGAAAAGCGAAGCAGAAAGCGTCCTCCCAGCCCCGGTTGGCTGTCGACCAGTACCAGATCCAGGAGCGTCTCTCCGGTCTTTTCAGCGCGAGCGCTATTGCGGACTTTCATCCGCTGTGCCAGTCGCTCCCGCTCCGCCTCACCTTCCATCTCCAGCCAGCTTCGAAGCCTCTGAAAATGCTCCTTCAAATCAAGTCCCATGCCTGGCTGGCGATCCTTCCTCAAACGGCCTCACTTGAAATCGACCCGACAGCATCCCAGATCAAAACGATCGACCGAGGAGCGACCCTTGCCGGCAATCTCTCTAGAAAGCGAATAGATGATCGAACGCCCCTGCCGCTGGCTGGCCACCAAGCCTCGCAGCCTGAGCACCTTGAGATGATGCGAGACGTTTCCGATCTCCTTATCCAGCAGAGCCGACAGATCAGTCACGCTCTGAGGTCGCTCCCGAAGCGCCCGCAGGATCATCAGGCGATCCGGATCCGCCATCGCGGAAAGCAATTCAGCGCATCGCTCCGCTTTCTGCTGCTCTTGCATGTCGCGTCGACCCCCTCAGTTGCTGACAATCCGATGATCGTTAGAATTTCTTGCTGCTGCGATCTCCCTGCTACTGTACGCGATCGCGCGACAAAAACCCAGTCCGCGGCCGAAAAGCCGGGGTGCGTCTGGAGTGGCAAGCAAGCCAAGAGATACCAACTTCCACAGGAAACACGCGATGTCTGGCGATCCTCGCTTCATCATGGTAGGTGGCTTTCTCGGGGCCGGTAAAACCACCACCATCGCTCGTTTGGCTCGCCACTATCAGGAGCAAGGCAAACGCGTGGCGATCGTCACCAACGATCAAGCCACCGACTTGGTCGACACGCTGATGCTTCGGTCTCAGGGCTACCAAGTGGGGGAAGTCGCTGGTTCGTGCTTCTGCTGCAACTTCGACGAGCTGACGCGCACCGTCGAACGGCTGGGAGTCGACCAACTCCCTGAAGTGGTTTTGGCCGAACCAGTCGGCAGCTGCACCGATCTGGTGGCAACGGTCCTCAGACCTCTTCAGCAGGTCTACCAGCGGCCGCTGGAAATCGCCCCCTTCGGCGTCATCATCAAGCCGACTCACGGCAGAAAGATCTTGCAAAACCCAGAGGGTGGTGGATTCTCCCCGCAAGCCGAGTACATCTTCCGCAAACAGCTCGAAGAGTCCGATTTCATTCTGATCAATCGCATCGATGAACTTTCGCAAGAGCATGCCGACGCGCTGCGAATGTTGATCGAAGAACATTTCCCCGGCCGCCCCATCCTTCCTCTTTCCGCCCGCACCGGCCAGGGCTTTCTGCAATTGATGGAACTGCTCAGCAAGCCTCGCACCCAGCGGGCCGACACCATGGATCTTGATTACGATCTCTATGCTGAAGGGGAATCCCACCTGGGCTGGCTCAATTGCCAGCTGGAAGCGATTTTCCCCAAACCACTCGAGGTCGACCTCTGGCTGGTCGGGCTCCTGGATGCAATCGCCCATGAGTGTCGGCAGCAGGAAGCCCCGATCGCTCACCTAAAAGCCATCGCCCTTGGGGAAGGGATCCACTCGGTCGCCAACGTCATCGATAAGGATCACCCCCCCCAACTGTCGCTTGCAAGTCGGCGCGCGGCGAGCCAAGTTTCGCTGGTGATCAATGCCCGAGTCGCGATCGCTCCCGATGCACTCACTCAGATCGTCCAATCCGCCCTCCAGAAAGCCGCTCCACCAGAGACCCGCATCGATCGACAGCAGTGGCAGAGCTTTCGACCTGGCCGTCCAGTGCCAACGCATCGAATCACCTGAAATAAAGACGCTACGGTAGCTTTTGCTCCCCCACATGCTCATGCCCGTACTCGGGCTCGGGCTGCAATGGAACGTTTGGTTTTGGTGTGTTCGCGGTCGAGTCGACTGGGCTATCAGGCATTGTGAATAGTCACAGTCGATCCCCATCAGCAAGTCCTTTGGCCTGCCGACCGGCTCACACACCCTACGGCGCTCGCACTCGGGCTCGTGCTCGTACTCATGCTCGTACTCGGGCTCGGGCTGCAATGGAACGTTTGGTTCTTGATGGATCTGCATCGAAGAAATCACTGCATGTGCATTGCCGAGAAAACATTCTGCATCGGATCGGTGAAATGAGGATCGGCCATGGCCTACATCTCGCGTCATTGGCCCTGCTATGATGAGAGGCTGTCGCATCGAGAGCCACGAGGGTATCGGATTGTCAATGCTCTCGATCGCTATCGGTTGATGAACGTCTTCCCACGTCCCGCTCTGGAGACCTCCTGATGACGCGCCTGGTGCTCCCGATCGTCCTCGGATGCCTGATGCTGAGTTCCTCACCTTTTCTTTGCGCGCAGGAACCTGGTTCCATCCAGGCGCGGCCGCTCTTTAACGGTGTCGATCTAACCGGCTGGGTTCGCGTCAATACGCCCGAAGAGACATGGAGCGTCCAGGAAGGCATGCTGGTCTGCTCGGGGAAACCGATTGGAGAGCTTCGCACCGACCGGATGTATCAGAATTTTGTTTTGGAAGTGGAATGGCGGCATCTGGTTGCTGGGGGAAATGCAGGAATCTTCTTGTGGTCCGATGACATCACGGCTCGTGGCCAGCCATTCCATCGCGGCATCGAGGTGCAGGTGTTGGAACATGCCTATGGGAACACCGACAGCTACACCACCCATGGCGATATCTTCCCGATTCACGGCGCCAAGATGGTGCCGCGCAACGGACGCGGTGGTGATCGCGCTTTTCCGACGGAGAGTCGCGCGCTGCCAAGCCCCCAGTGGAATCACTATCGCATCACCTGCCAGGATGGATCGGTGGCCCTGGAAGTCAACGGCAAAGAAGTCACCCGCGGCGATCAGTGCTCGCCCCGCAAAGGCTACATTTGCCTGGAGTCGGAAGGTGGGGTGGTGCACTACCGCAATCTGAAGATCCAGGAGCTCCCGGATACGCCGGTGGAACCGCACATGGTGGCGATCGCCGATCGCGGCTTTCAGTCACTCTACTCAGGACTCGACCTGCGTGGTTGGAAGCAGGCGGTCGGCTCCGGCCTATGGAAACCAAGCGACTGGGTATTGCGGTTCGAGGGTCAGGCGGATCAGAGCGAATCGCTGATCACCGAGCGAATGTTCGAGCCGGGGAGATGGATCTGCGACTTCCAGTTGCCAGAAGCCGACTCCCAATTGCGATGGCAGTGGGGTGACGACGAGTCTCCCATCTTCCGCATCGCCACCGACCTTCCCGAAGTCACTGCCGCATTGGTGAAACCAGGCGCATGGAACCGCTTGGAAGTCGCAGCTAGCGACGATCAGATCGTCGCCTGGATCAACGGTAAGGAGGTCGTTCGGCAACCTGCCAAGATCGATCGCCCCTTCCCTTGGAAGCTTCTGCCTCGCGGCAAGGTGTCTCTGGCCAACCTCTACTACTCCGAACGCACCGGGTCGCTCGATGCAACCGCCACCCGCTGACCGGTGAGCTTTCAGACGGGAAGGAACTGACTGAGATACCGGAAGCTCTGCTCCAGCGCCGCAATGCGATCCTCCAGCGATCCCTCGTAGGCTCGATCCTCGACTTCGACACAGACCGGCCCTCGGTACCCGCTTTCCAGTAGGACCGAAAAGAATTGGCCCCAGTCGATATCTCCCAAGCCTGGCAACTTGGGGCTGTGGTACTCCAGGGGATGAGCGAGGATACCTACCTCATGGAGACGCCTACGATCGACTCGCACATCCTTGGCATGCACATGGAACATGCGATCCTTGAAGTCCTCCATCGGTCGCAGGTAGTCCATCTGTTGCCAGACCATGTGGGAGGGATCGTAGTTGAGCCCTAGAGAGGAACTCTTCAGCGCGTCGAACAGCTTGCGCCAGATCGCGGGGGATACCGCTAGGTTTTTTCCCCCGGGCCACTCGTCCGCAGTGAACGACATCGGGCAGTTCTCGATTCCAATCTTCACCCCCAGCGACTCTGCCTGGGCCACCAGGGGCCTCCAGACTTCGACCATCCGAGGCCAATTGTCCGCGACGCTCTTCGTCCAATCGCGACCGATGAAGGTATTGACCTTCCCAAGGCTCAGTTTGGAGGCCGCATCGATCACCTTCCCCAGATGCTCGATCGCTTTTGCCGACTCCTGAGCATCTGGCGATAGACAATTGGGATAGTAGCCAAGGGCGCTGATCGCCACCTTGGATTCCGTTTGCAGTCGCTGGACCTCGCGGCATGCCACCGCATCCAGGCGGTCGACATCCAGGTGCGTCACTCCCGCATACCGGCGGTCGGCCTTGCTGGGAGGCCAGCACATCACCTCCACGCATCGGTATCCAATCCTAGCCGCCAGGGAGAGCACCTCTTCCAACGACAGTTCTGGAACAATCGCCGATGCAAATCCTAGCGCGATCACCTGACTCTCCCGAATTGCTGTTTTTTAGTCGCTTCGATCAGGCGATCAACTCGTTCACCACGCGACACGGTTCAACCCCAGTCAGCTTGGCATCCAGCCCCTGCACTTTGACGGTCAGTCGCATGTGATCGATTCCCATCAGATGGAGCAGCGTGGCATGGATATCGTGGACCGAGACTCGATTTTCCACTGCGTGGTAGCCGAATTCGTCGGTCGATCCGTAGGAGAATCCCGGCTTGAATCCGCCTCCAGCAAACCACATGGTGAAACCGGCCAGGTGGTGATCGCGACCATCTCCCTGTGCCATCGGAGTTCGACCAAACTCCGAACCGAACACGATGATCGTATCCTTCAGCATGTCCCGATCGCGAAGATCCTGGATCAGCGCTGCTGCACCGCGGTCGACTTCTTCCGCTGTTCCAGCCACATGTGCCTTGACCGCGCCATGATGATCCCAATCGCGATGGTACAGCTGGATGAAACGCACCCCCCGCTCGGCCATCCGTCGCGCCAGCAGGCAGTTGGAGGCAAACGATCCATCCCCACCCTTGGTGCCATACCGCTCCAGCACATGCGCCGGCTCGTCGCTTAGATCCATCAACCCAGGAACGCTCGACTGCATCTTGAAGGCCAGCTCGTACTGGCTGATGCGGGTTTCGATCTCGGGGTCAGCGATCTGCTGTTGGCTGAGTCGATTCAGTTGCGCCGCCGCATCGACGACATCCCTCTGCCGTCCCAAATCGACGCCATCGGGACTGCGGACATAGAGCACCGGATCCCCGACACTGCGAAACTCGACACCCTGATATCGGCCGGGAAGAAATCCGGAATGCCACTGACGCGCGGCGATCGGCTGTCGCTGCCCGTACTTGCCCGTCGACACCATCACCACAAAGCCAGGCAGATCCTCCGATTCGGCTCCTATCCCATACAGCAACCAGCTGCCCATCGCAGGACGTCCCGCAATCATCGATCCGGTATTCATGAAGGTGTGAGCGGGGTCGTGGTTGATCGCATCGGTATGGAGCGAACGGACCATGCACATCTCATCGGCGCAATGCTGCCCAAGAAGAGGCCAGATCTCGCTGAACTCCTGGCCCGACTGTCCCCACTTCTTGAAAGGATGTTGTGGCGCAAAGCAGTTGAGCTTCTGTCCCTGCAACTGAGCGATCTGCTGCCCCTTGGTGACCGATTCGGGCATCGCCTGCCCATGCATTTCCGCCAGCTTTGGCTTGTAATCGAACGTATCCAGGTGGCTCATCCCGCCTGCCATGTAAAGCCAGATGATCCGTTTGGCGCGTGGCGCCAAATGGAATGGCTGGATGATCCCGCGACTAATCGCATCGGCAGGGGATGAAGCCCGAAGCCCTTCTAGCTGCCCCAGCGCCATCGCACCCAGACTAAGCCCACTGGACGCAAGAAAACTGCGCCGACCAATCGCTGAAGGTAGCAAGGGTAGCTGCATGGCACCACTCCTGGAAAGACCTGCCGGTTTCGCAAAGACCCTTCCATCATAACAGCCTACCGGTGGACTTTCTCCCCGACTTTCCTATCCGTTGCTCATCAAGCTAATCCTCCCCAGCCAGATAAGCCGGAAAGGCCTCTGAGGCGATCTCGGGAAGGTGCGACCAAGACGGCCTGAGCGAAGGAGGTACAACGCATCGCTTCGCAGCCGAATGAGATCAAACGACAAACAGACCTGAACCTATCGATCCCGGTCTGTTTTGTCGTCGATTCCTGGTGATGGTGCGAACGCCAAAGCCAGCGGCAGGTCCTTTTGAACTAAGGATTGCCAGGCAGGTTGAACTGACCAGGCCGGAAGGCACCTGGATCGATCCCAGGAGCTGCAGTCCCCTTTGGCTGGATCAGCTCATCCAACTGTGCCCTCAGCCGCTTGTACTCCTTGTCATTGATCACATAGAACCAATCGGCAAAACGAGCATTCAGTTCGGCGACCTTTTTCTTGGCCCCCTCCAAACGTTCGTTCCGGTCATCGATCAGCCGCTGGTTCTCTTTGGAGATCTTCTCTCGCGCCAGTTCCAACCGCTCCTTCTTCTCTGAATCGCTCAGCGGTACATCAGCCACTGGCTCTTGTGCTGCAACGGGATCCTGTGCCGCTGCAGGAACCTGAGCGTTGTCGGCTGGCTGAGCCACCTCACCAGCAGGAGGCTCCGCCTTCCCTTCTTCCGGAGGCTGGAAGCTGACCAGGCGAATGGCAGTGCGCTTCGCAGCAGCCTGACCATCGTCCTTGGCAGGTGGCTGCTCAGGTGCGGGAGGTTGTTCGGTTCCCTCGTTGGCTTCCGGCTTCGGCGGTGCGGCTGGCGCGGCGTCGTCGGCGGCAGTCACCGGTGCCCCGCCATCTGCAGCGGATGGTTGCGGTTCCGCCGCGGTTTCTGGAGTCGTTGCCGGTTCGCTTTGGGGCGGCTCTGGAACCGGTGGTGTTTCGGCCGGGGCGCCTTCGGCAGGTGCCGAAATCTGTGGACCGGCAGCAGCCGCCTTCTGCCTAGCCTCCATCTCCAACCACTGTTCGTAGGTCTCCGGGATCTGTTGCAACTGGGGACTGGGGAACTTCGATTCATCCAGCTTGGCAGTGACCAGCATGTAGCGATCGAGCGCCAAAGAACTCGCCTCCTGGGAATCTTCCTTCGCTGGCGCCTGGTCGCTGGCTTGCGCTTCGCGGGAATTCCCGAAACGGATCAGGTACTGGACGCCATCCCGGAGTCCCACCAGCAGTTCGCCACTGGAGGCATAAATTTCCGATCCGCCATCTTTACCCTTTTGAGGCACGAAGCCTTTTCGGACCAGCGCCACCACCGATTCCTTATCATCCAGCAAGGAAGACTCCACTTTGAGATCAGACGCCAAGCCCTTGGGCTTGCGCTGCACATCGACCAGCTTGAGGCTGTCGAGCGCGTTTTTCATTTCGTTCAGTTTGGTGCTGTTGAGCTGTTCGTTCTCGCCGATGACTCGGGGCGTGTCATTGGCACCCTGATAGGAGACGATGCGATCGGCAGACCACTTTCCATCGATGGTATTGAAGGAAAGGTCAGCATCGTAATTGGGGCTGAGCACCTGGCTTCCATCTTGCGAGGGAAGGATGGAGTAATCGCGAATTCCGATGGTCTGGATGTCGTTGCTGCTGAGCTTCAGCAGATCCGATTCGATCCATCGGGAGAAATCGGTCGACAGCGGATCGGTGTTGATCGCCACCGCGTAGATCGGATCCTGTCCGGGGATGCGCACAAAGCGTTGCCCTGGCTTGTCCTTGACCGGCTTGCCGATCAGCAGGTTGACGAGGTTATCCCCTTTTTCATCCTGCAGGCGCACCAGCAATCCGACTCCCTGATCCCCCGCCTGCAGCTTCTCTAGGTCGGGTTCCACCACTCCAAACAACGCATGCTCGTCCCGCCGCTCACTGACCACCTGAAGAACCTTCAGGTTGATGAAGGTGTTTGCCGCTTCGCTCATTTGAGCCGCTGCGTCGGCGGGGTAGCTGAAGTGGGAAGGGATCGTCCAGACCCCCGACTCGCGATCGCGAGTCACCTCGAAGTCAGAAACTTTACCTAGCTCCTCGTTGACCTTGACGATCTTCAGCGTCGAAGCGGCCAGGGGATCGTATTTATCAAAGAGATCCTTCCCGATGATTCCCTCGGTAGGACTTCGTCCGCTGTCGGCGGACCGAGGTGCCGTCAACCAAGCACCCAGTCCTAGCACGGCAGCCACGCCAGCGAAGATGGCAGTTTTCGTCGTTTCTTTCACTTGCCTTGACTCCCACGAAATGGATCTTTTCAGAAGGCGCCGTCCGGGCGGTGCCTCGTTGGATGGTTGGACCTTGCGCGTTGATCGCTCAGCGCAGCCGTGTCTTGGAAATCCCTTCTCTTTCTTTCAGTCGTCGGGAAACAAAGACGATGATGCCGACCAGGAGTGGAGGAATAGGAGGCAGAAAGACCGCCAGCATCTTGTAGCGGTTCTGGATACCGCGAATCTGCAGGTCTGCCTCTCGTCGAGCGTCCCCGATCTTCTTATCGCGATCCCGCTCCATCTGCTCCACCTTGACCGTCAGTTTGCGATTGAGCTGATCTTGTTTGAGTCGCAATTGGGTGAGGGCGTCGAGCAGTTCTCGTTGCTTGCCTGGATCGGTCGCTCCCTGCTTCTGCAGTTTCTGCACGCGTTCCTGAAAGTCGGTCACCGCCTTGGTGACTTCAGCCTCTGCCTCGCCGCGCGCCTGATCGAATTCCGATCGGAATTTCTCGCGGTTCTGCGCTTCGGCGAGTCTCGCTTCCTCCGATCTCATCTCCACCAGACGCAGCGTGCTGTGCTGCGGTTCGTGCCGACGCACCGATGCATAGGCAGGGTCTCCGGCCAGGATATCGACGCAGTTGAGGACAAAAGGGACATTCTGGAGACGGAAGTTGAAATCTTCAAACTGATCTGGGCGGTTGCGGATATCGACGAAGACCGAAAAGAGGCAGTCGGCATCGGCGACGTAGACCACTTGAACCGGCTTGCTGCCCCCTTCGGTGGCGCCGACCTGTTCGGTCGGCTGCTTGCCTCGAATCAACGCAGCGATCGTTTGTTCGCCACGTGCCTCCCCTTCCAGCAGTCGGATCCGCTGGGCGCTATCCTCGCCTCGCTGCATCAAGGGATCGAGCTTATCAAAGGAGATTCTCCCCGCGTTGATGCCGGTCTGAACCAGCGGCTGGAACTCGATATCGTCGCGCCCGTCCTCCTTGGCGACCGTTCCCGCATAGAGAAACAGCAGCTCGCGCAGCCCATTGCTGATTTCGCTGGCTGGCGAGAAAGCAGGCTGATCGCCAGGGGTTTCTTCGCGGATGAACAGCCACAGATCGTTCGCTTGATCGAGGTCAGCCAGAATCGGATAAGGGTTGTAGCGCTGCCAACAAAGATCCGGATGGATGCCATCGATCATTGGGGAGGGGACCCCTTCGATGCGAAGGCCCAGGGTTTTCCAGAGCGGCCGGATGTCTCCCTTGGGCTGAGGCGGTTGGCCCCCGAACATCCCACCCTGCTGCTGTTTCGGTTCTCCCGTTCCCGGGAACCCGAAGGTAACCGCCTTGGGATCTTCGAAAATCGCGGTCGGAATCCCCGACTTGACCGCATCGATGAAGTTCACCATCTGCTCGGGGGACAGACTGGAAGGCTGAACCGCAAGAAGCACATCGCACTGGCCGGCTGCGATCGCCGATGCCGGGTCGATGTCGACGATTTCATACTGCTTGGAGAGTTCGTTGATGATCGCTTGCTTGGGAAGTTGCTGGAAGTTGGCCATCGAAAAGCCGCCAGCCATTTGGGCATCGGTCTTGAGCACCCCTAGCTTCTTCCGGCTGGGCTTGGAAACGGTATTGAGCGATCGGATCAGTTCATATTCCACGGGCACACCCGATCCGAAGAAGGGGACCACCACTTTCTCCAGACCGCTGCGGAAGGCCACCCCGAGAATGACATTCTGATCGGACATCGTTCCCCGCTCCCGCACTCGGATCCGATTCGGAGTGATTCCATACTGTTCCTCGGCCAGCTTTGCCTCCTCGCTGATCGACTCCAGGTTGTCGTTGATCCGCACTTCCAAAGGCACCTTGTTCGCCTTGGCCACCGACTCGAACTCCTTCAGCATCGAGATCAGTTCGTACTTGGTCTTCGAATAGGCTTCAGGGACTTCGCCCGACAGATAGGCATCGACCACAATCGGTCGCTCAGGCTTCAGCCCCCGAATCATCTCCCGGGTTGTCGGGGAAATCGAACTGACGCGACCCACCGTGACATCCTGGCGCTGGTCATTGTTGCGGAAGAAGAAACTGCCCAGAACCGCGATGGCCCCCAGCAGCAAGATGCGGGTGAAGTAGTGGAGAAACATCGTGTTCCCCTCCTTCCCGCCGCTCCAGTGACGCCGTCCAATCAGCACCATGCAAAGATACAGACCGACCATCGCCAAGAGGATGAAATAGGCTAGCGACGAAAGGCTGATCACGCCCCGTCCAAAGTCGTCAAAACGCTCGGTGATGCTAAACCCTTTGATCATCCGTGTGATGGCCCGATTGGGTGCGATCACATCGGACATCGATGCAAAGGCCAGGGGGGCATTGAACAATGCCCCCAGAATAAATCCAACCGTCAGGTTGTTGGTCAAAAAGGAGGCGATCATGCCGATGGCGATCATCGCCATCCCGATGCACCAGTAGCCGAGATAATTGGCAAAAAAGAGCCCCGTATCGACGTTGCCCAAGGTCAAAAACACCAACACCAGGAAGGTGGAGATCTGGGAGAAGAGCAGGGAGGCAGTGTAAATTGCACCGGCCGACAGGTACTTCCCGATCACGATATCGAAATCATCCGCTGGCAATGTCAAAAGGAGTTCGTCGGTCCCTTGACGCCGCTCCTCCGCCCAGATGCTCATCGTGATCGCCGGGATGAAAAAGAGCATGATGATCGGAAACCACTTGTTCAGCTGCCCTAGCGTCGCGAGGTTGCTGCTGAAGAATTCATGGGGCCAAAAAGCCGCCATCGAGGTCAGCAACACGAACAGGCAAAGGAACACGTAGCCAGTCGGATTGCTGAAGTACCCCAGGAAATTCCGCTTCAGCACCGCGAAGGCAGCTCGCTTGCGCCTGGCCAGAAGATAGATCGGCACGCCGACCACCACCAGGAACATCAAGTCCATCAACAGCAGAGTCGCAAAACTCACCAATCCCAATCCAGGTGACATAACGCTTCTTGTCCTTATCGCTAGTTCGTGATTGATTTGCCATGAGTCGCACCGCGTGCGGAAGGAAGCTCTCCCAGCTTCCAGTCCAACTCCGATCGGCGGTCATCCGCTTGGGCACCTAGGGGCACCGCATCCATCAGGCGCTGGCATGCGTCAGTTTCTTGAACGCGCCATCAAGGTCTCCCTGCACCTTTTTCAGTTCATCGACCGAGCCTTCGAAGACCTTGCGGCCTTCATTGATCATGATGACGCGGTCGGCCATCGCCTCCACTTCCTGGAGAATATGCGTCGACAGCAAAATCGTTTTGGTTTCTCGTAGCCGCCGCATCGTCGAACGGACTTCGCGGATCTGATTGGGGTCGAGACCTGCGGTTGGTTCATCGAGAATCAACACATCCGGTTCGTGCAGCAACGCCTGCGCCATCCCAACGCGCTGTCGAAAACCTTTGGAAAGCTTACTGATCGCTTTATGCACCACACTGCCCAAATCGCATAGTTCAATGACCGCTTCGATTCGCTCCCGCTTCCTCGACGCGCTCATCCCCCGCGCATCGGCAAAGAACGTCAGCATGCTCATCGGCGTCATGTCGGGATAGAGCGGTCCGTTTTCGGGGAGGTAGCCCAGCCGATGAGAACCGGCGATCCGGTCTTTGTACATGTCGTGTCCAGCGATTCGGGCGACCCCTTCGCTGGGGGCAAGGTAGCCGGTCAACATCTTCATCGTGGTGCTTTTTCCTGCCCCGTTCGGGCCCAAAAACGCCACCAGTTCCCCTTCGTAGACTTTGAACGAAACATCGCGAGTCGCTGCGAAGGGACCATAAAACTTCGAAAGCCCCTCCGCTTCGATCATCGCTTTGCGATTCGCCGATGTGTCGCCGCTTGCTTGCGTGCTGCGATTCATTTCGTCGCTCTCCTAAGGCATTTCGGTCGCGATAGCGGGCAAAATCCGGCCAGGTTCCAGAGGGCGGCTTGCCAAGCCGTCTCCCGCTGGGCGGTCATTTTCTGCCGCCTTCCTGCCCGCTGAAAGATCCTCGCCATGTTGCTTTTACGCAATCCCCCAGCACTAGGTTCATTCGATCCCGGAAGCCGTTGGGATGGCCGGCACCTGTCAAAAAGTACCCCATTCCCGCCCCAGCCCGGGGCTTCTGCCCCCCAAGGCATGGAAAGTGGGGATGGAAAGGTGGCATGGCGGAGGCCAGACACGACGCCATGGGAGAGCCACCAAACCCAGGGCAGAAAGGGGTGCTCCAGACCAGCCAAGGCGGCGAAATCTTCTTGGGGCAATCGCCCCGCGAGGATCCACAGTTCGAAAGAAAACCGGTCGGTTCGCAGGAAGCCACATGCTTGGTGGTTTGCAAGTCGATGCCGCGCGTTGGGTAAGGTGAAAAGAGGTTCCACTTGGAGGCAGCTCATCCGCCCATCCACAGCTCGGCTATCCTCACTTGCCGAAAAACCAGAGCGATCCCTGGCTTGTATCGCTCTGGTCGTCTGTCCGCATCGGGCCCCGCTGGATTAGAATGTGGGAAAGCATAGGACAAGGAATGAGGGAGCCGCCGACGCCCGCGTCCGGTTGCCCCAGAGTCGTTCCAAAGGATTATCCATTCAGGAGTTGACCGAACATGTCGTCTGGTGATTCGTTCCAAAATCGCGGGGATGCTCTGGAGAATGAGTTCTTCCGCAAGGTGGACCAGGAACTCATGGAGCGGCTGCAAAGGCAGGGGGATATCGAATCGCTGCGTGAATGCCTCGGTATTCGCGATGACAAAGTCGCCGCTTCGCTTCTGGCCGCCGGAGTGACGGTTCGTACGGCAACTGCCCTGAGACTGGTTCCCCTGGTGGCCGTCGCATGGGCCGACGGTCGGATCGAAGCCAGCGAGCGAGAGGTTGTCCTGAGTGCTGCGGAAAAGCACGGCATCACCCCACAAAGCCCTGGGGGACAGCTTCTCCGAGGATGGCTTGATCAAAAGCCCTCACTGGAAATGATGGATACCTGGGTGGCCTACGCTGGCCGACTGGCCGAAAAGTTGACCCCACAAGAAAGCGCTCATCTGCGTCAGGTGATCGTCGAAGAGATGCAGCAGGTGGCCGAAGCGTCGGGTGGCTTCCTGGGATTCGCGGCGGTCTCTTCCGGCGAGAGCAACATTATCAAGCGGATCGAAACGGCTCTTTCGCACACAGCTTAGGATCCTCATGGGAACCGACTCCGGAACGCCGCAGGTTGTCTGGCACCCCCAGACTGTTAGCAGAGAAGCGCGCGCCAAACGCAACGGCCACCGAAGCGCCCTTCTGTGGTTCACCGGTCTAAGCGGATCGGGAAAAAGCACGATCGCCAATCTGGTCGAACAACGGCTCCATCAACTCGGCCGACACACCTTTCTGCTCGATGGCGACAACCTTCGGCATGGACTGTGCAGCACCCCCAAACTGCTGGCCCAAGAGAGCTACCAAGCTTCCTTCTGCGACCGATTCGGGCTTGGATTTTCGCCGGAAGATCGAGAAGAGAACGTCCGGCGCGTCGGGGAGACAGCCAAGCTGTTGGTGGAAGCAGGATTGGTTGCTATCACGGCGCTGGTCAGTCCCTACAGGAAAGACCGACAGCGAGTCCGCCAACGGCTGGAGACGCTCGGCGGACGCGGGGATTTTATCGAGATTTTCGTCGATACGCCGCTGGAGATTTGCATCCAGCGCGACCCCAAGGGGCTCTATCAACAGGCCCTCGCCGGAAAGATTCCGCACTTCACCGGTGTCTCTGACCCCTACGAACCCCCCGAAGCCCCCGAAATTCAACTCGATGGATCGGGCAGCATTCCGCCACAACAACTGGCCGATCAGGTCGTTGCATTCCTGGAGCGAGAGGTCTTTCCTCTTAGGGATTCCTCCTGACGGTTTGCCATGGCATGCGAACGGCCTGCGTTGACACCCCATCGCTCAGTTGCTATGACCCGCGTTCTGGGTAGGCATCGAAGCTTGTTGGGAGTGGGATGTAGTGCACCGTCTACAAGTTGCCTCCGAATTCTGCCAGACGCCGTGGTGGCGAGCCATGCTGGTGATGGCGATGGTCTGCGTCTGCGAGCTACCTATCGGCCGCGCCCAGTCTTCCGCCTGGAGCGGAAATCTCGCTGGCTCCCAGCCATTGACTGGCCCCCAGCCATTCGATTCCAGCTGGCAAGAAGCCACGACATCCGCAACGCCCGCTCCGGGCGCGACGATCTCTGGAGAGACGACCAGCAACCTGTATTTCCCGGAGTCGATGCAAGCGGAGGCTACCGGGATCGCGATCGACTTGGAGCGGCAGGTACCCTGGGAATTCACCCCTCCATCCGCTGACGAAGAGGGAGTGACCCTAGAAGGCGCATCGACCGTGCGCGAAACGATCCTGCCGGCATGGCTGCGGATGGGACCGCTAGATAGTTATCGCAGCGAGGAGCGATCGCAGGAGGTGTTGCCAGGGGATGGAAATCAGTTTGGTTGGTACTCTTGGAATTCCCAGACCTACCTCGACTCTGCTTCCCAATCGGGACTGATTGGAGGCATCAACATCCACTGGCTATCGGGGCCGGAAGTCGTGCCGTTGCCCCCACGTCTTTATGACTTCGTGATCGGCTATCAGAATCGCGTGAAGCTGACCGAATCGCTTCGCGTCGATGCGGCCACTAGCATCGGCGTCTTCAGCGACTTTGAGGATAGCGCACGGGACGGGATTCGCTTTCCCAGCCACCTCGTCGGCTTTTACAGCCCACACAGCTCCAGCGACTGGGTGCTTGGAGTCGATTACATCGACCGAGATGACATCAAGCTGCTTCCGGTCTTCGGCTTTTCTTGGCACGACGACGCTGCGGCTCCCATCCGCTGGGACATGATCTTCCCCAGACCCCGTGTCACCGCGCGGATCTCCGAGCACCAATGGCTGTACGTGGCAGGTCGATACGAGGGAGGAAGCTGGGATATCGAGCTACCGGATCAGCGCGACGAGGTGATGACCTATCGAGATATTCGGCTGGTCGTCGGACTGGACCACGTCAGCGAGGGCCGCGTCGATGGCCTGGAACTGGGATTTGCCTTTGATCGCCAACTCCAGCTGCGCCACGCGGAATCGAAGGACCGTTTCGACGATGCCTTCGTCATTCGCTGGACCACTTTGCGGTAGCCTCAAAAACCGATCCTCTTTCAAAGCGACTGGAATCTTGCAACGGCCAGACAAGCCAACAAGACCAACCCCAATCCAGTACCCCACCTCATGCGTTGCCCTGAAACGGAGCCATCGGAACGAGGCGAAAGCCATGGGTGCCAAGCGACCAGCGTGTGCGCCAGTCCAATCCCGATCAATCCGAAAGCGAAATCGACGATCGCGTTGGCCGTGGAACAGTAGCCGTTGACGAGAATGCACTGCGCCGCTTCGAGCAAGAAGCAGAAAACAAGCAGCCAAAATGCCGCAGACCGCGAAGATCGCAGCGGTCTTTTGTGCGATGTGACCAGTATCGCTGCGAGGATTCCCGCAAGCATCATAGGTCCGCTTCGCATGATGATCTGAGATAGAGATCCCAGATATCGAAAGTCAGGCACCAACGCAATCGTTAGCGACTCCATTTTCAGGTAGATTTCGCGCATACTCCCTTCGAATTCTAGAGGCTGAAGACGCCGGTAGATCATGTCGGCGACCAAAATCACCAGTGGCAACTCCAATGGACTGAATCCGCGAGGAGAGTAGGTGGCAGGCGACTCTCTGTTGCTAATCCAAACAGAGAGGATCGAAACGACAACGATCGCTCCAAAAGTTCCCCAGGCCGCCGCGTGCACATGCTCCTTGAGCAGCAACAGATTGCTGTCCAGAAGAGAACCGATGCAAAAGTCGGTGATTTGAGTGATCAAGGCAAAAGAAATCGCTACAGAAAAAAACCTCGCGTAAGCCGATATCGAAGGAATCGCTCCCAACATGGCGTAGGATCCAAGGACCACCGAAACGACGAAGAACAGGATCGATCGGCCAATCCATTGACCAGTCTGCTCTTGTTCGGGCAGCCATGAACTTTGGCTGAACTGCTGCAAGCCAAAGGGAAAGCCAAGCCCCCTCACTCCGGCATTTTGGAAACTGATGAATCCGTACGCCAGCGCGGCTGTAAAGCAGAACAACCATGGCATGCAGCGCAGGCGGAGTTTCAAATACCGATCGGTATCCTCCCTCCATCGATGGCTCGCGAAACGCTGAGTCGCCAGCCAGAGTCCAGTGAGAACGGTCGCAACCGCGGCAAGCCATGCGAATCCCTTCACCGCAGTCGACATCTGCTGATTGGTGCGATCCCGAGCGATCTGCTCCATCTCGTCAAAGCTCTTGAAAATCGATTTTCCCTGAAAGACTCGTTCGACCGGATCGATTCCGTGAATGCCGTTTTTTTCGATGTGGGAAACCTCTCTCCTGGTTGTCCGCTGCGGTGCGTCGGGGCAGTACCAGATGTTCTCGGAAAACTGAATCGCATGGTGTGGGATGCCCGGTTTGATATGGATCGCCGTCACCATGGCTCGGTCCATCAGAAAAAAATTGTGCCGCGCCGTCACGTCCTGCGTTTGAATCACGTTCGGGATTTCCGACTCGGAAAGAAGTCGGAAAAACCAACGAGTCGGCTGGATCAACCTGCAATTCTCGATGAGCACTTTTTCTGCATTCACAACGCTGATGCTTGCCTCACCCCGTTCGATCTGGCAGTCCTTCACCTCGATCCGAGTCGCTTCGTAATTCGCGTTCTGCGGCCACACAAAGGCCAAGTTGGTCGTCCCGCCAATCTGGATTCCTCGATTCAAAAAACCTCGGATTTCGCAACTGCGAAAAGTAATGTCACTGCTTCCTCCCTTAGCCGACAAACCGCCAAGGCTCCATGATTTTCCGTCAAAGACGCAACGATCCACCAGAACTCGACGACATCGCACCAAGTCGATCGCACTACCATCCCGCGCCCATCGGATCACTGAACAGTTTTCGATCAGCAGGTCATCGCAACCGGAGATCTTCATGCCATCGGAATTCAAGCTGGACCCACTGTCCCGGATGACAAGATTCTTCAGGACGATGTGATGCGACCGCTCCACGCCACCTTTGCGTGTTACATCATCGATATGCAGACCGTTGTCCCAGGAATCCGTGAAAAGCAATCCATCAACAACGATCCAGGAGCAACTGGAGAATTTCAAATTTTCCTGTCCACCAATAATGACGGCGGGTCGATCAGGGTTTTCTGATCGGATCACGATGGGCTGCTCGCGGGTCCCATGAATCGCCCTCAACTCGGCCCCGCCCCGATGGTAGCCTTCCTTCAAAATCACCTCGTCTCCAGGAACCAGGCTCGAAAAGACCGCAGAAAGTTTGGCCCCAGGTTCGACGACGATTTCTTTGCCCTGAACGTCGCTCTTCATGGGCTGCAGAAAGAGGAAAGCAAAGAGCACTGCGGTGAGCGTGCCGAATCGCGCAAACGGCAACCGGCAAAGTCCTTCAAGCGAAGACAATGAGCGATGGATTGCGAAGGGGCATCGTCCTATCTCGGGGCAACCACTGTTCCTAGGTCTCATGGAATCACCTTGGGGGTCGATCGACGGACGCACAGAAGGGACGTGAACTGCCACCAGGCGCCTTCTGAATACCTCAAAGCGAAGCCCAGCATCGGTCGATCGACGACTCGACGACACTCGGGGAGGTCGTCGCGGACGAAATCTGCCGCCTAAGTTCCTCCACCCTTGGGGATCCCTCAATCAGATCCAGGCTCCACTGGAAATCGCGAGCTTCCCCAGGCTCCAGAACCACCAGTCGCCCTTGCTGCTGCTCGAATCCTCTAGGATTAGGAAATCCCGTCGCTGGCTCAATCCCCGTCACGTATCCATCCTCCAGGGCGCCGGTATTCTTCCAGAGATTCAAGAAGGGAAGGGTGCGGGTTTGGAATCCAACCGCCACCCCTTTTTCTCCCTTGGGATCGACCAGCATGGCGGTCGACCATCCCCGATCATCCGCACGGGCTTTCATCAGATAAACCTGCTCGGCGAACCCTGCGGTCGGCCCTGCGTAACGGTTCCAGTCGGGAAGCCCCTCCGCCGCGCGTGCGTTGCGGGGGACCAGACGATCGAATGCGGCATGCAGGGTCGACCCTTCGCCCAAAAGTGGCGATCCCAGGTTGATGTGATAGAGCAGTTGCATGGTCGCTGGCGTCGACTTGAGGTTCACGACGCGATCGACGCATCCGATTCCTTTGCGTCCAATTTCGAAGCGATACCGCACCTCCAGTCGCAGACCCTGGATCAGAAAGCGGACTTCGTCGACCTCCCCCAGCACCTCCAATACCCCTTTCTGCCGATCGACCAGGATCTCTAGGTGATGAGCAGGCAGATTGCCGATTCGACCGTGGAGCGGATAGAGCAGCCGACCACCGGAATCATGCTCGGGCGCTCCATTGCTCTCCAGGCCGCAGCGCACCACCAGTTCGTCGAATCCCTCCAGCCATCCCAGCCCGCTGGGGTCATGGACAGGAACCCACTGTGGATGGACGGGCCCCTTCACTGGGCTGGTCCATCCCAGTGGCGTGGTCCCCGACCGGCATCGCCAAAGGCTCATTCCACGCGTCGCTAGGATCGTTGCTTCCCAATCCCCGTGACCGACCCTCAGCTGCTGGACGCCGCGGCGTTTCCCATCGCCTAGCGTCTCCCAGGCGAAGTAGAAGCAGCCACCTTCCGCCTCGATCGATCGCTCCATCGGTTCCGCTGAGGCTCCTGCTTGGCCATCGACTAAAAGCCAGCGCGAAAATAGGTCGTCGGATGCAGCATCGGTTGGTTTGGCCATCGCTCAAGCTCGTCTCTTCCGCAGTCCATTCCGCACATTCTGCCGACGACTTGGTGTCGCAACGGCTCCCTTTCGGCCACAATAACCGACATCTGGTTGGCTTGAAAGCCGACAGCCATCGGAATAAAACTAGGCGATTCCCGCGAACACCAGCGGCAATTGGTTTATCCCCACCTGACCTCTCTCTGGAAAGCACTCCATGACTCCCGTTCGACTTGATGAAGGCATGATCTCCAAGGACAACGTCGCCCGCATTCTGGATCGCGCTCTGGATGCCGGCGAAGGTCTGCTGCGCCTGACCCCCACTTGGGTTCCCCGCAGCTTCCTTCATCCGGGAAAGCGAATCAAACTACACCCGCACGATTGGTATGCGTTCGGCGCTCAGCGCGGTGGGATCGACGAGCGATGGTTTGCCAGCACCACCGAAGCGGCCAACGAAGGGCGTGTCTGGCATGAAGGGCTCAGCTTTTGCCTCTTTGAAAATCAGAAGTTCCTGCTCAAGGACGCCGTGGCCGAAGCGGGCAATCGGCTGATCGGCCAGTCGATCTTCAGCCGCTATCAGAAATGGCCTGTTTACTCCAAGTTCTTCGACAACATGGGCCCCATCCCCCATCACATGCACCAGTCGCAGGAAGATGCGGCGCTGGTAGGGCAGGAAGGAAAGCCGGAGAGCTATTACTTCCCACCCCAGTACAACAACGTCGACAACAACTTCTGCTACACCTTCATGGGGATCGAACCGGGGACCAGCAAGGAGCAGCTGCGGCGATGCCTAGAAAACTGGAACCGTGGCGATAACGGCATCCTGGACCTCTCGCGGGCCTACCGCCTGCAACGGGGAACCGGTTGGCTGATTCCCCCCGGTGTGTTGCATGCGCCTGGGTCTCTCTGCACCTACGAACCCCAGTGGGGCAGCGATGTCTTTGCGATGTTCCAGTCGATCGTCGAAGGCCGCTATGTCCCCTGGTCGCTTTTGGTCAAGGACATGCCACAGGAAAAGCACCAAGACCTCGACTTCATCATCGGCCAACTCGATTGGGAAAAGAACGTCGACACCCACTTCAAGGACCACAACTACCTGGAGCCGATTGTCGATGCAGCGGCCAGCGGAAGCGGATACACCGATCGGTGGATCGTTTACGGCAACATCGACAGCAAGCAGCTTTTCTCCGCGAAGGAACTCACAATTGAACCAGGTGCCAAGTGCGTGCTGAAAGACCCGGGCGCCAGTGGCTGGATCACGGTGCAGGGCAAGGGGACCATCGGAAAAATGGCTCTTCAGACTCCCGCGATGATCCGCTTTGGAGCCAACACCGAAGACGAAGTCTTTATCTCCCACGAGGCGGCGACGCGCGGTGTGGTGATTGAGAATACGGGGGCCGAGCCGTTGGTTGGTCTCCGGTACTTTGGACCTGACGTCCATCCCAACCTTCCCGCCAACGGTGCCTGGAAAAAGAGCTGACGGCAAAAAAGAACTGACGGCAATCGATTCGGGGTGCTGAATTGTCTCGGCACCCCGAGGTGCAAACCCATCCTCGGTGCATTCCTTCCCACTGGAGACCTCGTCATGACCTCCCCCACCTCTCCGAAACTCCATAATGCCATGTGGCCTGGTCTGGTTGGAAAAGGCCACGATCCGGGACAGGAACCCCCCATCAGCCTCGAACGAATGCTCGATCTGACTGCGGCCGCTTCGGTGAATGGTCAGAAGTTCGATGGGATCGACTACTTCCTCTTCCATCCGCACACCGATCCGACTGCCACCGACCAGCAGTTGCGCCAGATCGCCGATCTGATCGCTTCCAAGGGGTTCGCGGTCGGGTCGCTGGTGGCCCCGGTCTGGCCCGGCACCGTCGGCGACTCGGCGATGGGAGATCTCGAGTCCCGCCAAAAGTTTCTCGATGCCGTGCGTGTCGCCTGCCGGATCGCTCGAGTCTTCGAGGACCACGGCGTGCGAAAGTACGGCGTCATCCGTATCGACTCGGCCGAGTTCGGGGTGGAGAAGTGGCGAGCCGATGCGAAGGCGAACACCGCGCGCATCGCGGAGACGTTTCGAGAGGCTGGAAAGATCGCCGCCGATCAGGGGCAGAGGCTGGCTGCAGAAGGGGAGATCTGTTGGGCAGGTATGCACTCCTGGAAAGATATGCTCGACCTTCTGGAAGAGGTCGGCATGCCCGGCACCGTCGGCTTCCAAGCCGACCTGGCGCATACCTACCTTTACCTGATGGGCTACAACGCACCCGAACATGCGCTGCTGCAGCCAGGGTACAGCGAGGAGGAATTCTGGGATGCCTACGAACGGATGACCGACAAACTGCGCCCTTGGACGATCGATTTCCATGTCGCGCAGAACGATGGCCACGTCCACGGCGCTGGGTCGCACGACAAGACAGGGAAGCACTGCCCGGCCGATGACCCCAACGGCAAGCTCGACATCGTCCGCTGCTCCGGTTACTGGCTGAAGGACGCAGCCAAACGCGGCATTCAGCATATCTGTTGGGATGGTTGCATGTTCCCAAACAAAACACTGGAAACTGCTTCCACCTGGAATACGATCCTCGACACGATGCTGAAAGTTCGACAGGCTCACGGTTGGTAACTCCTCCTGCCCCTCGCGGCCTGGCCGCTCCCCAAGCGGACCAGGCCATCCTCCCAGTTGCATCCATCTTTTTCAGAACAAAGGTCTTTCTTCAAAATGGCTCAACACACCCCGCTCCGCATCGGCATGGTCGGATATGGTTTCATGGGACGCGCCCACTCCAATGGCTATTCCCAGGCCAATCACTTTTTTCCCCTGAAGTACCAACCGGTGCTCCAGGCTGTGTGCGCCCGCAACCCGGACAAGGCAAAGGCATTCGCCGATCAATGGGGTTACCAGTCGATCGAAACCGATTGGCGAAAGCTGGTGGAAAGAAAGGATATCGATGCCATCGACATCTGCACGCCGAACAATCTCCACAAGGAGATCGCTCTGGCGGCCGCTGCCAACGGCAAGATGATCCTCTGCGAGAAACCTCTCTCGATGAATGTCGCCGAGGGAGAAGAAATGGTGGCGGCGGTCGAAAAAGCAGGTGTCGCCAACACGGTTTGGTACAACTATCGCCGCGTCCCTGCCGTGACCCTCGCCAAACAGCTGATCGAGGAAGGCAAGCTGGGACGTATCTTCCACTACCGAGCCGTCTTCCTGCAGGACTGGACGATCTCAGAAGATGTTCCTCAAGGTGGAACCGCCACTTGGCGATTGGATGCCACCGCCGCCGGTAGCGGGGTCACCGGCGACCTGCTGGCCCACTGCATCGATACCGCCATCTGGCTCAACGGATCCATCGACTCCGTCTCCGCCGCCACCGAGACGTTCGTCAAGGAACGGATGCATGCCGAGACAGGCAAGAAAGAGAAAGTCGAGATCGATGATGCTGCCGCCTTCCTGGCACGCTTCCGCAATGGCTCCCTGGCCACCTTCGAATCGACCCGCTATGCGCGAGGACACAAGGCGCTCTACACCTTCGAAATCAATGGCGAACATGCGTCGATCAAGTGGGATCTCCACGATCTCCATCGCCTCAGCTACTTCGATCATCGCGACGAAGGCCGAGTTCGTGGCTGGCGCAGCATCCATGTCTCCGACGGCGATCAGCCCTACATGAAGAACTGGTGGGTTCCAGGGCTGCAGATCGGCTACGAACACAGCTTTGTCCACCAGGTCGTCGATTTCCTCAAGAGCCTGGAGACAGGTCAGCCCTGCAGCCCCACCTTCCGCGAAGCACTGGAAACCCAGCGCGTCTGCGATGCGGTGCTGGCCAGCGCCCAAACCGGCGCCTGGCACAAGGTCTAATCCCCGGCAGCCAACCTACCCGCAATCCGGCTTGGAAGAGACGGTCGATCTTCCAAGCCTTTCGATGGCCCGCGGGATCGACATCGCAGGACCAAGATCCTGGCCGTCGCCATGGCTACGCAAACGGCTCGATCGTCCCTCTTTCGCTGCTCTCTTGCATCTTCCCCAAGCACGGATGACTGGCATTACCCTAGCGGCGAGGCGCTAGCCGCCGGTTCTTTCCAACGTGATACTTGGTACCAACAGCTGACCAAAGAACCCGGCCGCTAGCGCGGTCCAGCTATAGCAGAACGCTGCCACCGAACAAAACACACGAGCGGGACGCCCGTGCCACTAGCTGCGCGCCGCACACTGAGCGTGCTGGCCAATTACCCTAGCGGCGAGGCGCTAGCCGCCGGTTCTTTCCAACGTGATACTTGGTACCAACAGCTGACCAAAGAACCCGGCCGCTAGCGCGGTCCGGCTATGGCAGAACGCTGCCACCGAACAAAACACACGAGCGGGACGCCCGTGCCACCAGCCGAATCGGCATCGGCAGTCACCTTGCCATCCCTCCGGGCCTGGATTGCAGTGCAATGAATCTCTGTTGTACGAGCACCGTTGCACTGAGTACCCTTACGACCCCCTGACCTACCCCCGGGATCTCGATCCAGTCACCCAAAACAAGGCTCTGAGCAGATTGTCCTCCCGATCGCATCAGGCAGCGCTACCAGCCCCGGTTACCGCAGCCCGTCGCCTTTGACCCCGACGGTCCCCCTGCGGCTCCCCGGAAAGCGGCTTGGCCGACTGCACCGAATCGGTCGTCATGCTTCCCGGAGTCCGAACTAGGTTCCAAAGAAGCACTAGACAAAGCAATCGCCCCAGCGTGGAAATCAGGAAGACCTGATGGTAGATGCCGAAAGCCGCAGCCCCCTTCCACAAAAGCCATCCCCCCAGCATCGAACCGCCACACCAGGCAATCGAATTGGCGAGGTTGAAACGGGTCAACACCCGAGCGCGAACCGATTGCGGGATCTGGTTGAGGAACACCAACTGGAATCCCAGTTCGTAGCCAGCCCAGAGAATCCCGGAGAGCGCCTGGACAAAGAAGATCCAGCGATGGTCATTTGAGACGGTCCAGAGCGAAGCCAGAGGCACTACCCCAATGGCTCCTACCACCAGCAGTTTCATTCCTCCCCAACGCTTCGCCAGCGCCCCCCAAATCGGAGACGCGATCGCCTTTCCGCCTAGCGCGGCGGCCACCAGCAGAGTGAATTCCCCGTAGCTCAGATGCAGCTGCTTGAGCATGTAGGGGATGAAGAAAGGACCAGAGAACTGGACAAAGGCCTGCATCGCGACCAAAAAAAGAATCAAACGCCAAGCCAGCTTCATCGATTCGGGCCGCTCCACGCGTTCCAGCACCTGCGCCGCGCCGACTACCCGCGCCGTGCCCCATTTGTCGATCGGCGCCTGATGCCACGACAGAAACAGGACCGACGCCAGACGCGATAGACCAGCCAACGCAAAGAGGGCCGCAAACCCCTGCAACTCCCTCCCCGCCGATGCGCTGAACGAAAGGATCAATCCTCCGATCAAAAAGCCGACCATCGTCGCCAACTGCAACCACCTTCCGCGCCGACCAAAGAAACGGCTACGGATCATTCCAGGTACCAGTTGCGTGATCCATGCACTCCAGGCCGGTCCACCCGACATCCCAGCTCCCCAGTAGCACGAGACGACTAGAAACAGGAGCAGCGGATCGATCGAACCGTAAAGGGCGGCTACCAGCAATGGAACGAACATCATCGCCTGCACCGTGCAGGCCAGAACCACCCACCGTTGATACGATCCCAATCTCCGAATCGCCCAGGGAGAGATCGTCTGCAGCAATCCCCCCAGAAGAATCGGGATGCTGACGATCCAACCGGAGACAACCTCTCCCATCCCAATCGCTAGCGCAAAAGCAGGAATGTAGGTCTCACCAAGACCCACCATCAATCCAAAGAAGCCGCCGTCGGCGGCGCTGCGAGCCAAATTGGCGCGGAGCACCTGACTGGGTGCTTTGGCACCCTTCCGTTCTACCAGCTCCATCGCCGCAACCTTCGCTTCCGGCTTCCTACTGGGCGGCTCGCCGGAGTGCCGCTGTCAGGTCCGCAACCGGTTGGCTGGAACTCCCTTCCGCCCATCCCCGTCGCCGCCAACCCCCCCTTGGTCGAAAGATAGCTCCACGCCACAGCGAATCAAGAGCAGCTTGGCGGGATTCCTTCTGGCTCCCTCCCCCCGGAATACCGAACTGAAGACGTTATGGCGTCCACCCTTCCACTGGCCCGCGTGATCGGGTGGTTCTTCTTCCAATGAACCAGAAAGCCTCCGGATGGAGTGATTTTTTACCCCCACCCCGAATCCCCTTCCAATCGGGAACCTCCCACTCCCCACCAACCATCGATTCATGGAACCACTTGGTCCAGTCCACAGGACTCCTATCGCTTCGGGCCTCCCATCCCTTGGTTCTGGAGTCATTGCTGAACTCAACTTCCTCGATGCGATGGCCCTTCGAAAAGAACTCTTCGCTGTGAACTCTTCATCGGGAAGATCTAGCCAAAAAGGGATGCCCGGAACAGAATTCAACTCTCGGGAATCTTGCCCTCTGCCACCCGCTATCACCCTTTACGACTTCTAGCTCGGTCAAGGACCTTTCATGAAATTTCGCGAACTGCCGCTCGCCGGTGCCTACGCCATCGATCTGGAAAAACGGGAAGACGATCGAGGATTCTTCGCCCGATACTTCTGCCAGCGTGAATTTGAGGAGCAAGGGCTGGTTCACCAGTGGGTTCAGATCAACAACAGCTACTGCCATCATCGCGGCACGCTTCGTGGGCTCCATTATCAGCTTCCGCCGAAAGCCGAAGTCAAGATGGTGCGATGCATCGCGGGAGCCATCTGGGATGTGATTGTCGATCTTCGACAAGGCTCATCAACCTTCGGTAAGTGGACGGCACTGGAACTGTCAGCATCCAACCGCACGATGATGTATGTTCCCCAGGGCTTTGCGCATGGCTTTTTCGCTCTGACCGACGACGCAGAAATCCTCTACTGCGTTTCGGAGTTCTACAGCCCCAGTCACGAACGAACGCTCCATTGGAACGATCCACTCCACCAGATCGACTGGCCAGGCCAGCCTACGGTCGTCTCCGACAAAGACCAGAATACCCCGTTCTGGAATCCCGCCAGCGATGTTGGAATCGCACTCCCCGGATAGGCTGTGCGATCGGTACCTCTGATTCCAGACGACTCCTTCGTTCCCGAGCATTCCATGAAACCGATTCTGGTCACTGGCGGTAGCGGATTTATTGGACAGCAGGTGGTGCGATCGCTTCAGCAGCAGCCTCAGCCCCTGCGATTGCTGGTTCGCCCCGGCAAGAATTCGACCCTCTCGGTTCGCGAAGGGATCGATGAGGTGATCGAATCGGAGGATCTGTTTGCCGAACCGCTGGATCGGATGTGCCAACTCACCAGCGGCATCGATACGATCGTCCATGTCGCCTGGTACGCCGAACATGGCAAGTACCTGCAGTCGGAGAAAAACCTCGATTGCCTGATCGGCACCCTGCAATTGGCCAAAGCCGCTTCGCTACAGAAGGTACGACGATTCGTAGGCGTGGGAAGCTGTTTCGAGTTCCGCTTTGGCCCCCAGCCACTTGCGCCCGACAGCCCCCTGGCTCCAGAAACACCCTACGCCAGCGCCAAAGTGGCGGCCTACTACGGACTTCTTCATTGGCTGGCTCTTCACCAAATCTCCTTTGCCTGGTGCCGGCTTTTCTACCTGTTTGGCGAGGGGGAAAACCCCAAACGACTGGTCCCTTACCTCCATCAGCAATTGGCTCAAGGCCACCCGGTCGACCTCACCAGCGGCAATCAGGTCCGCGATTTCATCGATGTCCGTGAAGCGGGCCGGCAGATCGCTCAGATTTCCCTTTCGGACCGCCAGGGCCCTCAGAATATCTGCACCGGGAAAGGGATCACCGTCCGGCAACTGGCGCTCGATGTCGCGCAGCAATATGGCCGTCCGGACCTCCTGCGATTCGGAGCTCGCCCTGACAACCTCACCGACCCTCCGTTCGTCGTCGGAATCCCCTCCATCCCGACCGCCGATCCGTCGAAATTCTAATCTTCATTAGAATATTTTTGGGATCGACCCAACGAGCCCATCTGCCCCGAGGCAGTCGACGGTTCAACAACCGGCCCACCCGTCGCATCGAAGCGGTCTGCAGCCCGATCACGGGTTCGACGATCCGCCACTCAACCGTTCTCGAAGGATTTCCACGATCCGTTCGGCCGCCTTCCCATCCCATCCCAGAGGTGCCTGTCGGCGACCGATTTCCCCACGCACCACGCGCTGGTAGGCGTGAGCGATTCGGTCCGGATCGGTGCCGGCAAGCTGATTGGTTCCATCAGTCACCGTCACCGGCCGCTCGGTGTTCTCTCGCAAGGTGATGCAAGGCACCTGCAGAATCGTTGTCTCCTCCTGCACCCCTCCCGAGTCGGTGAGCACCACTTTGGCATGGCTGGTCAACTTCAGAAAATCGAAATACCCCATCGGCTCCGTCAGCCTCAGTCGCTTCATCCGACCAATCCGATCATCCAGCCCGAATCGCCCGATCCGCTCGCGTGTCCTGGGATGGACTGGAAAGATGACATCCAGATCCTCAGCGATTCTGGAGATCGATTCGACAATCCTCCCGAAGACGATCGGATCATCGACGTTGGAAGGTCGATGCAATGTCACTAGGGCGTAGCACCCAGATTCGATCCCCAACTGTTCGAGGATGGTCGATTCTTCGGAGCGGTGTCGATGAGCCAACAGGGTATCGATCATGCAATTACCGACCAGAAAAATTTTCTCCTGTTCAATCCCTTCGCGCTGCAGGTTTTCCACTCCACTTGGTTCGCTGACAAAAAGGTACTCCGACACCGAGTCGGTGAGGATGCGATTGATCTCCTCGGGCATCCCGCGGTCCCCGCTTCGCAGTCCAGCTTCCACATGCGCCACGGGGATATGGGACTGGACTGCGGCGTACGTGCAGGCGATGGTCGAGGTGACATCGCCCACCACCATCACCACATCGGGTCGATGCGCCAGCAGTACCGGTTCGAAGGCCAGCAAGATTTTTCCCATCACGCTGGAAATCGTTCCCGATCCTACCTCCAGGTGAGCGTCGGGCCGCGGAATCCCCAATTCCTCGAAGAACCGATCGGACATGTTGGGATCGTAGTGCTGACCGGTATGCACCAGTAGCGGCTGGCAATCAGACGCCGCATGAAGGGCTCGCATCAGCGGCGCTACCTTCATGAAGTTCGGCCGGGCTCCAGCGATAACCATCGCCTTCATCGATCCAGTTCTCCCGTTGCATCGATCCCTACCGGCCACTACCTGCTGCTGCTTGTCCGACTCTAGGTTCCCGCCGACGCGGCAGGAGCCCCTTCCACTAGCGATTCCATCTGGAGGATCAGCGCATCGGGCAGATACTTCTGCATCATCTGACGCGTGGTATCGAACATGGTATCGATTCGCTTTTGCGTCGCGAAAGGGATCGGTGGACGGTCGGTCGCTAGCACCTTGCGCTGAACCGACTCCAGTGTCTTTGCCAGACGATCGTAGGTCGCCACTCGCTTGAGTTCATCCAGCAGCTTTCGAGCATCCTCTCCTTTGCCTTCCTTGACTCGCGCCTGGATGCGCATCGCCAGCATCTGGCGCCTTGCGACCGCATCGACGATCTCCCCCTGAAGCCCTCGCAGGAAGGACTCCGCTTCCAACCGTCGCGAATCATCTGGTAGCTCTGCAATTTCTTTTTCATTCAAGCCGACAAGAATCGGCAAACGGGCCAGCACAGTGTCTCCATTGCGAACATAGTAGAGAAAAAGCGGTGCCCGCAGCTGCACTTTTTCCTTCGGCACAGCGGCTGGCGGAACGGGTGCCGCGGCGGCGGCTGGAGGTGGGGCTGTGGCGGGAGGTGCTGCCGCAGCATCCCCCGCTGCCGCTGGGGGCGCCGGGGCTGGTGCAGGGGCTGAAGACGAAGGCTCAGCGGGCGGTGATGCCGGAGCCCCTTCGGTGGCAGCTGCAGGCGGTTCGCTGGGAGAGGGAGGCTGCGCGACGACGGCCGATGCACCGTCTGCCGCCGGCCCTTCCGGCTTCTTGGCGTCATAGATCGCCACGCCCGGTTCCCGAGGATCGATCGTGAAGATGCCTCGCCAGTCGCTTCGACCTTGCATGTCGAGATTGGTATCCCCGGGAGATCGCTGATAGACCGCCAGCCCCACCGCCGGCGACTGCGTCTCTCCCCGCAGCTTTAGCTCCAACTGCGTTCGATCGTGAGTCGGCTTTACCCGCAGCGCGACACGTTGTGTTCGTTTGTTTTGCCTTCCTTGGAGCGCTCCGCGAATCCCGGAAAAGATCGCGCCCCGTTGCCGAATCGCATCTCCCTCCGTCACAGCGATGTAGGTCCAGGGAACCTCCTGCAATAGCGTGGGCGTCCCGAATCGATCGTTACGGCGCAGCAACGGAACCAGGACGTCCCCAAGATAGATCTTTGCCGGATGCTCTTCGGCGACGATCAAGCCCGCCGCTCGGACCCGCATCTCCACCGACTTGGCATCCGACTGTTCGATTCTGGCCACAGGACAAAAGGCTTCACTGGCACCATAACCGATCAGTCTCGGCAGGCTCTCCCAATGACTGCACTCCAGCATGATGTTCGGCCCAAATTTGCGCATCGGACAATCGAATTCGCGAATCTGGCATTCCAAAAGATCCGCTTTCCTCTGCACCACCACCATCAAGATCTTGTCCATCGACCGAACCAACGAATCGACCTGCCAAGGGAGGCGCACGAAAACAGGGCGAGCGTATTCCTTGAGCCCATCGGCATCGACCTGAGGAATCATCGCAGCGGCATGAGTTCCATCCGTCACCCCCTGCAACAGCTCCTCCAAGGTCTTGGCCTTTCCCTGCAGCTTGCTCGCCAGCTTCTGCCAAGTCTCCACCCCCTCAAATCGCTTCAGTTCGCCAAGCACCTGCTGCTGCACCGAATCGACCATCGCAACCTGGTCGATCTTCTCCAGCACGGCGTCAAGCGTCCGAATCGTCTTGGCTTCAGGATGGTCCTTGCGAACCACGATCACCATCTCACCGGCCATCAGATCGTCGTATTGAATCGACTCCAGATTGCGTTGCATGCGCACTCGCAGCAGCCCCGGTGCTTCGGTCGATTGCTGAATCCAGGTTGGACCGAACACCAAATCCACCTGCTGATCGATCTCTCGGTACAGATCCTGCCTCACCTGGTCGCTCATCGGGATCGAAGGATCGATACTAACCCAGGTCGTCACGCGGTAGGGATCGTACTCCCAGACTCCTTGCGCTGTAGCTTCAGGATTCGACCAGACGATGAGCGCGACAATCCAAGCCCCCTGGCACACCACACGACTGGCCAGGCGCGCCAGACTCATGGCCTGCGAAAGCCACCGACCTAGCAGGGCAGAACATTCAGTTATTGGATACGTATGCGCCATTTTTCCATGTCCTGATAGAGGCTCATCGGCCGCTTGGCTGTGCCGCTGACCTCCGAACGAAATGCCGAGGTGTCGGTGATCTGCCAGAGCGGAAGCACGGGCAGATGATCATCGATCAGCGAATGAAGGTCCTGCAGAACTCGACGTACCTCCGCCCAGTTCTTCGCAAATCGAAGTTGCCCTAGCGCCTGGACGATATAGGGATCATTGGTCGCAGCCACACCATCGGCCCCCAGCAAACGTTCGGCATCGGTCGCTGGCTCCCACATCGCCGCCGAGACATAAAGCAGATCGACCTGATCGGCACCTGCACTCGATTGTCCCTTAGGGAGCACCACGAGCGTGGCGGGGATATCCAGAATCTTCCATTGCTGAACAAACGCCTCGCCCGCGATCCTCGCCGCTTCGTAATCGGGAACCCCCAACCGAATCGGCTCCAGCTTCGGCTCCGGTTCCTTCTTCTTGGCCGCCAGCTTCTTCAATTTCTCCGTCGTCAAAAGGATCAACAACTTGGCCAACCGTGGATCGTATGCCACCGGTTCGATCGAGACGTTGTAGGCATACGAGAGAGGATCGGAATCGGATTTGCCAAGAGGGAACGGACCGCTGATCAAGCGGCTGTCGGCGCTAGTCTCGCCTCCAAGAATCTCTCCCGAGAGGATCGCTTCTCGATTGATCCCATAGAGGAGTGCCCTTCGAAAATCGGCCTCCTGCAAAAAGCGATGATTGCCTTTGGGAACCAGCATGTGGCTGGTCGGCAGCGCGTAGGGTTCCACACGAATCCCCTTGATGCCTGCCAGCAGCTTGGCATCGGCGGGATACAACTGGTCGATCGATTCGATCTCTCCCCGCACCAGATCCGAAACCGCCCTCCGGGGATCGCTGTAGAACCGCTCCACAATCTCCACGGGCTGGCCTGCGGTCGGTGGCTTGTCTTCATCCCACAGAAAGGAACTGGCATCGCCATCGGCAGGAGCGATCCGGTAGGAACCGACCTTCTTGGGAGCTCCCTCCCCATACATTTCCGGCAGCTGCCATTGCATCAACGCATGAGGCAGCACATGGGGGCTGCGCAACTGCACCAGCAAGCGATCCTCTCCCTCCTGAGAGATCTGATCGAAAATGGCAGCCCAGCTGGGGCGGTAGTCGGTGGATTGCGGTCTGGCACGCCTCAACAACCACTGGCTGACCTCCAGCATCTTGGGACCATCTCCCCCTGGCTCCCGAAACTTCAGCTCCAACTGCTTCCGATCATCGCTTTGGCTGTACGTACCCAGCGTGAACCGGTAGTCTCCCCCTTCGGAACCCGTATTCCGAAACTCAAACAGCGGCTGACTAACCAGCATCCCGCTGCGTCGACCCGCCCAATCGCTGATCGACGTAGGGTCTGGCTTGTCGCTGCGCTGAAAGACTCCAACCCGGATCATCGGATACGCTGAAACCAATTCCTGGTACAGCTGCTTGGCACCCGGCAGATCGGGATAGGTCGCTACCATCTTGCTGGCGACAACCCGGGCCTCGCGGAGCTTCCCCTCACCCTTCATCTGCTCAGCCTGCTGCTTCAGCTCGGTCGCCTGCTGACGGAAATGGCTGTCCCACTTGCTCACCACCTCCAGCGGCGGATCCTTGTAGTCCCTGCCTAATCGCTTCAGCAAAATATCGGCCGATCGTTCATCGCCGCTTTTCTGGAACCCATCGATCATCAATTCGGCAACTGAGGAGATGCGCTGCAGAGTCGAATCGGTTCGCGAAGCAGGATAGGTCCGATAGAGCTCCTCCAGCACCGCCAGCCCGTGCGCCTTATCCTGACGGTTGACCATATCCTCGGCACTGCCCGTCAGAAACGATTCCTGCAACTGAGCCAGACCCGTCGTGTTGGGATGGTTTTCGATCAGATAATTCAGATGCTCGAACGCCGAAGCATAGTCCTTGATCTGCATCAGGCGTTTGGCTTCCTGAAGCACCAGTTCCTCGTACAGCTGTATCTTGGCGATGTCCTTCCACTTCACCTCGTACTTGCGATCCGGGTGAATGGTCATCGAGACAATCAGCTTTTCGGTCGGATCGGGAGAGGACGGGACCTTGCGATTGGGGAAATCCAGCGGCAGGACGCGGACGATGTCGCCCCCCGCTTCGGCTGTCAACGTGATGAGGTCAAAAGGCCGCTCATTCATGATCGACTCGTCGACCTCGACCGCTCCGGTCTTCCCCACCTTGCCCCCGACGCCGTCCCCCTCTTCCTCCTGCCATCCAGCGGCACGGGGAAGGGGGATAAGCGACAGCAACAAGGCCACCCAAGCGACTTTCCAGGCGGAAAGTGCGAGCCAAGAAACAGGTCGAAGGAGTTGCATCATGAGCCACCTCCGGGGAGCTGATCGACGGGCACTTCGATCACTACCCCCTGGTCGCCAGGCACCAGCACGCGACCACCCGTGACAGCCGGGGCAAAGCTCAGCGGCTCACCGATCTCCACGGGAGTCACCGGGGAACCGTCAGAATCCTTGACGCCATAGAGCCGCCCAGCAGCCGAGGAGATCCACCACAGGCCACCTTGAGCCACTGGGGGACCGACCAGCGTGGCGTTGGGCAGCGGCGTCGACCATCGGCGAGCCCCTCCTTCATCGACCGCGACCAGCCCTTCGCCATCGGTCCACACCAACAGGCCACCCGGAATGGCATAGGGTCCCCATGCGACTCGCCCCGTCAACTGAAGGCTTGCCCCCTTCGAAAGATCGGCCCCTTGGTAGAACTCCAAGAGATCTCCCGTCGGGCCGCCAGCCACACCGACCACCGACGAACCGACTCCGATCCACGGTCCGGTCAACGGCCGTTCGGTGGTGACCTCCTGCAAGGACCGAATGGCATTGCCGGTGGCTAGTCGGTAGAGCCGTTGTTTGTTGTCGGCGACCACCACCGTCTGCTTGTCTGGCATCAGAACTGCCCCGGTCCATGCCTGCCCACCCTGCGGATCCAGTGGCGGCTGGAAGGGCTGCGCCTTGGCTTCTCCCGTCCCGGGGTCGACCATGGCGATTTGACCATTGCTGAGCAACAGCAGCAGATTGCCGCCGACCGGCACCGGCGATCCGGTGGCCACCGCCCCGCCTAGGGCCATCGCCACGCGACGCAGCGGTGCCGCAGAACCCCCCGACGTCTCCGCGACGATCATCTGATTGCCCTGGGATTCATTGAGCATGACCCAGCGACCATCTCCGGCATCGACTGGGCTTCGAAACAACAGCGAACGCTCATTGCGACCGGCATTCTCGACCATCTTGGAAGCTCGGCCGCTAGCCAGATCCTCAGCTTCCACGCGGTAATCGGCCGCTTGGCTGGTCACAGCGCGTATCGGGAACCCCTGATCGCTCGGAAGCAGCGCCGATACCGGGGTCCCCAGATCGACCTCCCAAGCCACCTCTCCACTGACCCCATCAACTGCAGCCACGCGCACTCCCCGCGTCCCTCGGAGGATTCGCGAATGCACCACCAATGGTCCCAGACGCTGCGCGGGACCTGTGAATTGGTCCTGATCCTCTTTCACCCACTCGGGATCCAAAAGCTGCTTGCTGACGACCACCTTCAGTCGCGTGAAATTGCGCCCGGTCAGCCACAATTCGTTTTTATCGAGCAATGGCCAGAGGTCTCGCGGCTGGGTTTCGCTGGCCACACGCGATGCCAACCTAGTCACCTGATCGGTTGCATTCGATGGCTCGATATCGAGAATCACCACCTCTCCGAGGTCGGTCACCAGCACCACACGACGTCCCTCGACCTGAGCTGGCACGACGACGTGTCCGCGCAAACGAATCGAAGGCTGGCCAGGTGTGAGGTTTTTCCCTTGTTCGTCACACTTGAGTACTCGAATCAGGCAGTACCCAGGACCTTCGTTCTCAAAGACCAGCACATGGCCCAGCGCGTAGACAGGCGGAACCTTGACGGAACCTTCTCGATGCCCCAGGTAAAAGACCTCGTCGCATCCACCCGACCTGCGGGAGACGACGTAAAGATTGGAATGATTGCCGAGCACATAGCCGAATTCCCGTCCTCCATAAAAACCAGGACTGACGTCGACCGGCTGCGGCAACTGCTTCCCCCATCGGCTCATCCCCGTCTGGAGATCCAATGCGCTGAGCTTCCCGTCGCGTGAGGCGACGAAAAGGTCTTCGCGATCGGCTGTCGGCGAGAGGGCTGGACTTCCCAAGGAGGCTTCCCACAGGGCGTTGCCATCGGTGGTCTGCATCCGGCGCACCAACCCCTGCTCGGGGAAGTGAGCGATCCAGTCGCTTTCTAGCTCCTTGGTGATCCGCAAGGGTTCCCCCTGCCACTGGCTTCCAAGAAACTTCCTCCACTTCACATCGCCGCTGCGTGCATCGAGCCCATAGGCGGCATCCTTGGCCCGCACCACGATGGTCCCATCCACCTCGGCGCCAACCGATCCGGTGCGCCGATTCGCCAGGATGGCGCTAGGCAGCGCGGGAACCGTCGACGGGGGATTGGCCGTCGACTGCACCTGCACGGTCGATGATCCGACCAGCGACTGCTGGATCTTGGTCGCCTCAGCCACCAACTCCACAATCTGCGGCTCAGTCTCCAGCTGCGGGTAGTTCCGCACCAGCGTACGGCGTGCTGCATACGCCATGTCGACTTCCTGTTTCGCCAGCGAATCCTTCATCGCAGCGACCGTTGCCACCAAGTCCTCACTGCGTTTGATATCGCGCACGATCCGATCGCGGCTCTCCTCGATCCGCTTGATCCGCGCCTCATTTTGATTCCGTTCCTGAGTCCCGACATACTGCGGGTTTTGAATCAAGGTCAGGTGATCTTCCAAGCCGCCCACCAGCGTCTTCTTTTCCTCGATCGACTTGGCGTTATCGGCCTTCTGATTGAATTTCTCGGCGATCGTCAGAAGAGCACTCGCCAGATCTGGCCGCTCGGCCGTCAGCGCCGATTCCTCCACCAACGTCGGCAGCGTTTCCTTGCTGACCTTCAGCGCCTCGGCCGGATCCGTCGATCGCTCGGCCGCATGTCGAATCTTCGATAGGCCGATCCTGACCCTTGCCAAGCTGGCATTTTCATCCGACGGAAATCGCTTCAGAAACTCCGAGTAGCGCGATTGCGCCAATTCGTAGTCTCGCCCTTCATACGCTTTCTTCGACATATCCAGCCAGTCGCTGGAACTTCCTTTCCACATCCAGTAACCCAATCCAGCCAGCGGCACCAAAAGCAACAGCAGGATCGAGAGAAAGCCATAGATGCGGAACTGATCCCAGTTATTCTTTTTTGCGACCGGCAATTTGGTGGTGGTGCGTGGCATGGATGCAGCAAAGGCGTCCTCGACCGACGCAGGAGCACCCGGTGCCTTCCGCTTGCTCTTCTTCGGCAAAACCACCTTCTGCGATGGCTCCTCCTGCGGTGCGACCGACTCCTCTTCGATCAGGACCGCTGCGGGAGGCGTCTTGTCGGAACCGCCCCGCCGAGGTTCGGCCAGAAGATCATCTGGGATCAGATCGAGGTCGTCCTTCGTCGGCGACTTGGTCGGGGGCTTTTCTCCGCCCGCAGGAGGCTGGTCCTCGCGCAGCGATGCGATCAGCTTGGTCGCTTGAAAACGAGTCAGCTGGCCGTTTTCCACCAGGACTTTGGCGACCGCTTCGGGTGTGACTCGCCCCTTCGACTCGGCCAATTGCCGCCGCAATTCGGCGATCACTTCCTTGTCGATTAGCCCCTGTGACTCCAACAGATCGATAAATTGCTTTGCTTCGCTCACGTTCGACACAGCTCTTTCACGTGGAAAAGTCAGAATGATGGATCAGGTCAGCAGCAGCGCTTCCAGCGCATCAATCAATCGAATTCCTCGACCACTGAAACCTGAAACGACGAAAATCCTTTGGTTCGACCCGCGTCCAGCGCCTGGATCACCGCCTGATGGATGCAGTCCTGATGAGCCTGCACAATCAGCTTGGTCACTTCATCCTCAGCCCCCGAGTCAAGCCTGGCTTCTTCCAGCAAGCCGATCAGGTCCTGCTTGCTAGCCGCATCCCGCTCGGTTCCATCCGGAAACAGCACGGTGTAACTGTTGAACTCATCGATCTGGACCGTCACCGATTCCTCCATTTCCGTGATCTGCGGCACGGCCTGACTGCTGGCTTCATCACTCTTCTCGGCAGGCACCTGGATCGATTTCTGCATGGTGAAATTGGCGGTGATCATGAAGAAGATCAGGAGAAGGAACGTCACATCGACCATGGGGGTCATGTCCATGTCGTCCTTGGGCACCTCCCGCTTCTTCATCTGCATGGGCGGATCCAGCTCTTCCTCCTCCACTGCGGCAGATCCCCGGCTGCTTGAAGTGGTCGCAGCGAGAGCCGATTCGTCAGCTTCTTCGGATTCCTCCTGGTCGGCTGCCGCCAACTGCTCTTTCCAGCGGGACGCCTGAGCCGCCTTCTGAGCGGCTTCCGCCTTGGCCTGCTTGGCCGCCGCAACCTGCTCCTCGGTCGGCAACTGAACCTTCCGTTCACAATCGGGGCAGGGGATCTCTCGCCCCAACATGCGGGCATGGATCGACCGGACGGACTTGCAATGAGGGCACTGGAAACGAATCGTCGACATCGATGCTCAGCCTGACTGTTTGACGCCGATATGAATGAACTGCCCCTCTTCCAACGACTGGCTGATCGCCTGCTTGATGCGATCGACCTCGCCGTAGCGAACGGACCCCTCGGACTTGATCAGCACTTCGGTCTTGCCGCTGCCTAGTCCCTCTTCGATGTACTGTGCGATCTCGGCTTCCTGCTGTTGGATGTCGTTGGAGAAAGGCGCCCCCTCGGGTCGCGTCACGGCAGCCACCTCCCCGGTGCCTCGCTTGAGGATCAAGATGATGCAGTTCTTCTCCACCACCGCCCCCCCCTGGGTGGCCATTGGCAGCGCCACCGGTTCACTACGTGTCATCTTGGAGGCGACAAGAAAGAAAATCAGAAGCAGGAAGGTGATATCGATCATCGGCGTGATATCCATCTCGTCGTCTAGCGGAGGGGGCTTGCGCAATTCCACCGGCTCATCGATCTCCTCCTCCAACTCAAGACCACTTGCGTCGCTCATCCGTCCAACTTCCTTTCCTTCGGCCCCGTCACTGCGGTCTGCACCGAAGCTATGGATCTCATCGCCAGCTTGTTCCCTGCTCACGCAGACCGTCGATCACCCGACGTCTCCTTCGTCAGTCCCACCTTCATCGCTTCCAGGAACCGGTTGAGCCCCGCACCGACCAGATCCTGCATTTCTCGGATGCGGTTGGTGATCATGGCCATGGCCATCACCAGCGGAATGGCGATCAGCAGACCGATGGCGGTCGTTTCTAGCGCCACACGGATGTCTCCAGCCAGCTCATCCGGCTTGACATTGTCGCTGCTGGCCAGCTTGCCGAACGCACCCATCATCCCCAGCACCGTCCCGAAGAGTCCCAGCATCGGGGCAGTCTTGATCACGGTGACGATCCACGCCATGCGGTTGTCGAAATCGGCCAAAACGTCGCGCTGAAAGCGATCGGTGACCAATTGACGCACTTTTTGGTATCCCAAGCCCCGATTGAGGCTTGCCAAGTGCATCATCATGGGAAGCGCTTTCTCATTCCCCTCGCACGCCTTTTCCACCGCTGCAAAGTCCCCCGCCCTCAGCGATGGTTCCAACTGATCCAGAAAGGCGTTCTGCGCATCCTCGTTTTTGAATCGCTTTCTGGCGACGCGCGACAGCACCACGACGACGCAGAAAAGGCCCCACAGCGCTACGGCCGCGAGGAAGAAGTAATCCAGAAAACTGACAAAGTTAAAAACGTCGGTCATGCTCGATCTGCTTTCATCAACGAAACGGCTGTTGGACTTCGAACGAATATCGAACCAGATCCTCGAACGCTACTTGCCAGCGGCTACCGCGCGGTACCGCTGGTCGATCACCACCCACTCGTAACCACCCGACCCTTTGGCCCGGCTTTCAAATACGGTCTTGGCGATCTCCTTGACCTTCACGTTCTTCCCCTTCTTCTCGCGGGCATAAAGCATTTCTCGTTGCGCGAGATCTTCCTGCAGCGGATCGGGGATGAACTTGAGAACCATGCGGCGCCCCGTCTGCACGCCCCCTTTTTGGAGCAACTGGCGGTCGTACTGCAGAAGTGGACCTTCCTGCCGCCACATGAAGTAAAGTCTCTTCTCTGCGTCCCCAGCACCGCTTCGCTTCTTGGCGGCGCCGGTGAAATTGGCGACGTAGTCAACGGTGGAAACCCCGCCGCCAATCGCCCCAAGTTCGATCTTGTAGAAGTCGAGCTGGGAAGCGTACTGCTGTTGGCTGCGAGCCAGGAACTTCAGCTCCCATCGCTCATAGCGCGGCACGATGTCGTCCCCTTCCCCAAGCGGCCCTGGAGGTCGCGAATCCCCCTGGCCGGTACCCGGCGAAGCCGCCAGTGCGGAGGTGTCCAGCGAGTCGAGGGAGGCAAGCATGGTGCTGAGCGTCTCGGTCACCGCCTCCAGCGTCTGCTCCAGCGACGGCTCACTGATCTCCTCCACCTCCTCGGCCCCAGGCGGTTCCAGATCCCTGGCAAACCCCGCCGCATGGTCCCCGCGCCCCGCCACCCGCTCGGGCTCCAAAACAATCTTCTCCGGACCCCATTTGTAGTTGTGCAAAAAGTAGATCGCCCCCATCATCGCCACCGCCAGGCCGATCATCAGCACCAGGCTAAGCAGCATGCTAGAGACCAGATCGACCTTGCTGGTGCGAAGCAGGTCGTATTCGCGCACATCCGACGGAGAACTGCTGCTCGGTTCGATCACGCTCATCGATCACTGCTCCACAAACACATAATCGGGCCGCACTCCCTGATACCATTCCTGCCATAACGCAACCGCTTTCTTGCGGTCGGCTTCATTGGGAGGCTGATCGATAGGAAAGACCCGCGTGGTCATTCTGCGAGATAGAATCCGGAGCGAGTTTTCAGCGTACTTGGGCACGTAGGGATCGGGATCGGTCAACGCATAGATCAGTGCCGGAACAAAATCGAGATCGTCGCCTCGCCCCAGGAGTTTGGCCGCACCCCGGCGAGCCAGCGGATCTTTGCCGCTGAGGAGTCGGCTGAGCCGGTTCAGCTGTTCCTTGCGACGCTTGGGATCCGGGTCCAGCTTCATGCGGTCGGAGACCAGCGCGTCATCCATCTTGGCGGTACCTTCCGCCTCCATCATTTTGAGCATGTCGTCCAGCGAAGAGGTCTTCGTCTTATCGACCACCTTCCCATCCACCGATCCCGCGTTGGCAAGATCCTTGGGGAGTTCAAAGCCACCCATCAGCAACCCTTCATTGATCTTTCCGATCGCTTTCTGCGTGCTGCGGATCAGGTAGAGCACCGCGAAGGAAGTGCTGACTTCGGGAGGCGTATTGTCGCGATCCTCTGCCAGGGCCCCGAAGGCTCCAGTCGCAGGATCCTGCACCTTGCGAAACTCTTCGACACCGCGGTTGTACCATGCCGGGCTTTTGATCTGCTTGCCCTGACGAATCTCGAGGAACGCTTCGCACCGCTCTTCGCTGTAGCGGAAGTAGTAGTGCCATCCTGCGCCAGCCGCGCGGGTGTAAGGATTCTTGGCGAACATCCCAACCGCATTGTTGATCGTTCCCTCCACTTGGTCGCGCTGCATCGTCACCTTCTTGCGAGGGTTCTTCAAATCCTCCTCCACCACACGCTTGAATGCCTTGGGAATGTAATCCTCTTCGGCGTCCGCCTTGCGGTTGCGATAGAACTCCAGAAAATCCCCTGCCACCAATACCGCCGAGAGACCTGCTGCCCCCATCCGGTGATCGATGAATCCGCCACCTGCCCCTTCGTTGGAGTTGGGTTGATCGCTGCCGATACGACCCTGATAGTTCCAGCTGCCCGACGCCAACTGCTCAGCCTGCAACCACTTCAAACATCGCTCCACCATATCCACCTGGACCGGAACCCCCATCTGATCGAGGGTCCATAGGGCTAGGATGACATACTGCACCTGGGAGGTGTCACCCGTGCGGGCATGGGCGCCTGCCAAGTAACCGAAAGCTCCATAGGGCCGCTGAACCTTGCCAAAGAAATCGCGAAGCGTCTCGCACTCCTTGCGATACATATCGACATCCACCGACGCCAACAGCATCGCCGCCACAGCCGCCTCGTAGATGATTTTCTCATATCCACCTCCCGCATCGGGCCTTCCAGTCCGGTTGGTGACATCCTTAGCCAGAGCGATCCCCCGCTTGACCAGCGCGTGATTCGAATCGCTGCGGACCTTGTAATGAGCCAGCGCCATCAGCATGGTGCCGCCTTCGTACTGGCCTACATTGCCAGCCCCCGACTTCTCCAGATAGTCGACCGCCTTGTCGACCATTTCTCGCACCACGGGATGGTCCGGGTAGTAATCTTCACTGCGCGCAGCGGTCGACCCAATCGCCAGAATCATCGCGGCGACCAGGAAAGTCCGCACCCCTCTGTCGATTTCGATTCGCAGCCACCAACCGCCGAATCCTGACATCACCTGATCCCCCGCATTTCCCCCCAGCCGTACACAGCGCCCACCTGGCCTCTCCAAGGTGCTGCACCCTACCATCCATCCTTTTGTCATCGGCTTCCCGACTGGCGCCGACCAACTAGCCAGTTCACCCGCCAATTGTCTCTGGCGAACCGGTCCATCCGATCGCTTCGACCCTTGCGGGTCCCGCCCATCGCAGAGATGCCCCCATCCATTCGGTCGCTTCCGATCGAATCGATGAAAGATCTCTCCAACGATCGGCACGATGGCTTCTATGAGTCGATACGCTCAGGAAAAGCCCCATCCAGGGGAAGCGACATGCACCAGAATTCAGACGGTTCCCAGACGATCAACCACACGCCAAGTCCCTTCGCGACGGGACCCTTTGCACGGGATCACTACAGGGAGCCACTAAGCCCAACTTCTGATGCACCTCAAGTGTACTCGTTCCGCGCCCGGTTTGCACGAATTGCCCCCGCTCTTTTAGGTCGAAAGCCCCAACCAATCAGCTCGATCCACTTGGAGTGCGACAGCTCCGATCACCTCACCCATCGGATCGTTCCACCTACGATTTGCCCCAAGGTCGACCGCGTGGAAAAGAAAATCCTCGGAACAAGAATTGACAACTCCACCGCACTGCCACTAGCATCGTGGATCCCGGGGCCAGATAGCTCAGTTGGTAGAGCAGAGGATTGAAAATCCTCGTGTCGGCGGTTCGATTCCGTCTCTGGCCACTTTCTCTCTCCACCCCACCCTCTCTGTGGGGCATCTCGGGATCCCCCTCGCTTCCCGTTCCACTCTGCCAGCGTCTCTGTCCAACCAGCGTCTCTGTCCAAGCCGACAGCTGATCTGCCCAGTGAGGCGAGAGTCACCGTTCCTTTGGCTTGGCCAGCGGCTAATATAAACGTGCAGGTCGTTTCCGATTCGATGACGGCAAGCCACTGTCGCTAGTAGCTTCGACGCACCTTGCCAATCCTTCCCTCCAGGTAGCTTCCATGTCTGCACCCACCTCTTCAGGCCGAAAACGTTCTGCGAAGCAGATCGTCGATGCCGAGTACCTTCTTGCCCGCAGCAAGATTCTCGAACTGGCGGCGACCCTCGATCGCATCGATCGCGGGCATGCCACCGAGGATGTATCGGCTGAGCGGAAGCTGCTGGAAGAAGCGATCATGATCCTACAGTCCCCTGGCCACGATCGCGCCGAACGCCTTCAATTGCTCCTCAGCCGCCCCTACGACCCCCAGTGGCGCAGCCACATGGGCCTTTGAAGCGAAAGCGATCTGCAAACGAACCATCCAACGACGATGATTCGGATTAGCTTTTCCTCAGCGAAAGACACCGACGATGGATTACATCGATCCCCACATTCACATGGTCTCCCGGACCACCGACGACTACGAAACGCTGGCGCGCATGGGCTGTGTGGCGATGAGCGAACCAGCGTTCTGGGCTGGGTTCGATCGCGGCAGCGTCGATAGCTTTCGGGACTACTTTCGCCAACTAACCGACTTCGAACCCAAGCGGGCGGCGCAATTTGGGATCCACCATTACACTTGGCTGTGCATCAATGCCAAGGAAGCGGAAAACGTATCGCTGTCGCGCGAAGTGATCGCGATGATCCCTGAATTCCTCGATCGACCCAATGTCCTCGGGATCGGTGAAATCGGACTCAACAAGAACACTCGAAACGAAGCGACCATCTTTCTGGAGCATCTCGAACTGGCGGTTCGCCACCAACAGCAGATCCTGATCCACACGCCCCACTTGGTCGACAAGTACCAGGGCACCCGGATGATCCTCGATATGCTGCTGGGCGATTCCAGGATCCAGCCCCATCGCGTGCTGGTCGATCACGTCGAAGAACATACGATCCGATCGGTTCTGGAGGCGGGATTCTGGGCCGGAATGACGCTCTACCCCGTCACCAAGTGCACCCCCCAACGCGCTTGCGACATGATCGAAATGTATGGCCCCGAACGACTCCTGGCCAACTCGGCCGGCGACTGGGGCCCTAGCAAACCGACCGCTATCCCCGACCTGATTTTTGAGATGCGACGCAGGGGGCACCCCGAATCACTGATCCGAAAAGTCGTCTACGAGAACCCGAGGCAATTCTTTCTGCAGAGCAAGAACATCGTGCTCGAACGACCCGCCTGAAACGCTACCCCTCCAACCGGTCCCAAGCTCAGGAACCACCATGCGCGCTTTCCCCACTGCATTGCTCTGCATGGCACCGGTGCTCAGTTGCACTTTATCGCCACACTGTCTGGCCCAACGCTGGGAGGACAAGGTGCTGCCGATCGAACTGACGGTAGGGTACGCCGTTCGCGCCATCGACCTGAATGCCGATCGCAAACTCGATATCGCGATCGTCGACAGCAAGCGAATCGTCTGGTTGGAAAACCCCTCCTGGACGGCGCACACCATCGATCAGACTCCCGATGGACAGGCAGACAATGTCTGCTTTGCCCCGCTGGACATCGATGCCGACGGCGACCTCGATCTGGCCATCGGTGGGGACTGGCAACCCAACAACACCACCTCCGGGGGCTCCCTGGCCTGGCTGGAAGCCCCCTCGGACCCGACCCAGCGCTGGACTCGGCATGCGATCGCCGACGACCTCCCGACGCTCCACCGGATCCAATGGGCCGACATCGATGCCGACCAGCAGATGGAATTGATCGTGGTGCCGCTGAAGGGACGCGCCTCCCAACCTCCCGGCTGGGACGACCAACCCGTCGCCGTCACCCGCTGGAACCCGCCTGCCACCCCAGCCAACTCCCCGTGGAAGTCGGAAATCATCGAATCGACTCTTCCGGTGATGCACAATTTTCAGCCGATCGATTTCGATGGCGATCGACGCCACGATCTCCTTCTCGCCAGCTTCGAAGGGGTCCACCTGTGGACCCAGCCCGATCCAAGCCAACCACGTCAGCTGATTCGCTTGGGTGTGGGCCATGCCGGCGCGGCACCTGCGAAAGGAGCCAGCGAGATTCGGATGGGATTGCTTTCCAAGTCGCAGCGATTCCTTGCGACGATTGAACCGTGGCATGGCAATCAAGTCGTCGTCTACGAACAGCCATCGGGCGACCAACCTCTGGCAGAAATCCCTTGGCCTCGAAAGATCCTCGACAACCAGCTTCAGTGGGGCCACGCTGTCGCCTGCGCTAACCTCGACCAAGACGCAGAAGAAGAACTGATCATCGGCGTTCGCGATAACCTGGAATCCCATCGCTGCGGTGTGCGGCTTTACGACCGCCAACCCGACGGCAGCTGGGCGCGTTCCCTGGTGGCTCCCGGACAAGTCGCCGTAGAAGACTTGACTGTGGCAGACCTCGATGGCGACGGCCGACAGGAGATCATCGCTGTCGGACGAGCCACCCACAACGCCGTGATCTATCGGCAGGTTCCCTGACGATCTGCATCACTTCGCTTCCCGGACGATCAACTCCCCCTGCATCACCATCCAGTGGCCCGGGAACGTGCACAGGTAAGGATACCGGCCTGGGGTCGAAGGGGCCTGGAAGTAGATCACCATCTCCTGCTTCGGCTCCACCACATCGGTGTGGCAGATCACCTTGGAAGACTGCGGCACGTACTGCTTGACGACCGCCTCCGGATCACCGATCAGCCGATTGGCCTCCTCCCCTACCTCCTGCTGGGCACCTGGCGCCAAAAGGACCCAGTTGTGCGGCACCACGTCGGGATTGACCAACCGCACCGCCAACCGCTCACCAACCGTCGCCTCCAAACGAGTCTGCACGTAGCTGAGGTTCTTTCCCGTTTCTACTCGCAACTCCCGGGCCCCTTCGATCTTCTTGCCCCAGGGGTTGGGAACCCGGCGCACCACCATCGCCAGATCCTGATCGATCGGATGCGAGGGCAACTGACGCGGTCCCGTCGCGACTCCAGGCAGCCCTTCTTTGGGTGCCGCCATCTGGTGCACCGTCGCGAAAAGATCCACCCAGCGCCCCTCAGCCACCTGCAGTTGGAGATGCAATTGATTGCAAAGCGGCAGATCGGGGATCTCCAGGAACAACTCCCTTCCGTCGCTCGATCGATGCGACGAACGAATCTCCAACCGGTCGTGACCCCGCACGCCATAATGCCGCGTGGAGTATTCAGCCGAACCATAAGCCGATGAATATCGATAGTTCCAAGCCTGCGCAAAATGCCGCTCGGGCGACTCCGTCTCCTCCCCCGATATCGGTTCGCTGAATCGCACCCAGACGCCATTCTCGTGCGCTTTCCATGCAATCGGCAGTATCACGCTGTCGCCCGTATACCGGACTCGGTGCAGGCAGCCATGCTGTGGCGTGTAGCTGCCCCAACCACCCATCCCGCCAACGTAAAGCTGGCCATCCGAGGGTGAAAACCTTCCCCGATGCGATCCAGAGAGAAACTCACCTGCCAGCGGCACCACCGCCCCTTGCCACTGTCCCTCCACCTGATCGCGAAGCAGCAGGAAATGACTCCCCGTACCGAAAGAAAGATGGACCATCTGCCCCTGGACCGGACCCCAGCGATCGCTGTCGATCGCCACCTGACCCCCGGAGGAATTGTCCAGGCCGCGCGGTAGATAGACCAGCGGCAATCGCGGTCGCTCGATCGGCCTGCCGACGAATCTCGCTCCCCGATACCCGTAGAAAGGAGGCTGTGTGGAGCTGAGGGCATTGGCATCGACCGCGCACAGCATGCTGGTGGGAGTCCATTCTCCCTCGGAACATGGCACGGTTACTGTCCCATCGGGATGCAGTCCCAAACCATCGGGATTGCGAAACCCTTCCGCAAGCACCTCGGCGCTCCGGCCATCGCGACTGATCCGCACCAACCCCTGATTGCCACTGGCGGTATAAAACCTCCCCTGATCGTCACGCTGGAGTCCACAGATGAAGTCGTGTCCCGCAGGACTCGTCTCATACGCTCCACTGAACCGCTGATAGAAGTCGATCTCCTCATCTCCATTGAGGTCGACCAGGCGCGTCAGTTGATCGCGACCCAGCACAAACAGACCCTCGTCATCCCACCAGATCCCAAGCGGCTGGTGGAGCCCCGAGGCGATGCGGCGCCAGGTTGCTTCCAGCGGCACACTACCTTGGGGATCCTCCTGAGCCAGCGTAAAGCCGGTCCCCTTCCAAACGTCTCCCTGCATCGTGCAGACGATCACCGAACCATCAGGCAGACAAGCGAGGTCACCACAGAACATCAGCGCCTTCCAGGGATTCTCCCAAGGCAACCCGATCGTATCGGTCGCATAAGGAGCCCCATGTCCAGGCTTCACTTCGGTGACGATCCGCTGGGGCCACTGCGCTGGCGCCTTCGCCAACTGATCGCGCATCGAATGAGTCGCTCGGGGCGCTACTTCATTGACGAAGCGATCCCCCTGGGCCCACGGTGCCTCGAGGTATTCAACCTCCCCCACACGGTAGGCAAAAACGACTCGCTCTCCGATGCGATAAAACCCCAGATACTCATACGCCCCCTCGGGCCGCTCGCTGGCCACCACCGGCTCCAACTTGCCCTTGGGAAGCAGTCCATCCATGAATCCGTGCCGCACGGTCGAGAAGCCGACGAAACCTTCACGCCATTGCGCTTCGTATCGCCACTGATCGGGATGAAAACAAACCGATAGCTGCTGCTGATCCCCCAGCCTCAGGCAGATCGCTCGCCCGATCGGTTTGCCATCGATCCCATGAAAGACCCCGGAGAGCATCGATCCGAGTTCCGTCTGGTTCCAATCGCCATTGGCCCAGGTCTCTTCCTTCTGATTTCCCCAATGCCCATACTTCCCCCGGTCCATTCCAGGGTAAGGCTCCAGCAATCGCGCCCTGCGATCCTGCTCGCGAAAGTAATTGGCCTGCTTGGTGTAGTAGTCGTAGACGCGATCCCGATTGACGAACGCCTGCCAGGATGGCCACGCCTCCGGATCGATCGGATCCCGATCGTAAGGAAATGGCGTTGGATCGTGAGGCTGCGCATGGGACAGCACCGCTTGCCCGATCTCCGCCCGAAGCTTCTCATGCTTCCCCAGATCGGCCAGGTAGGCGATCAGATCCCATTGCGACTTTTCCGGCAGACTTTCCATCAGCCCCTCCGGCATCAGACTGGGCGCCTCCTGCAGCCGTTCGATCTGGCCCCGCGACCAAGTCGATGTCTCGCCCCGGTTGGGATCCCTCAGCACCACCTCCCGCTCGCTCTCCGACTCCAGAAAACCCCGTACCGTCTCCCCCTCGTCGGTCAGCAACTGGACGACTCGGTACTTTGCGTCCACCTGGTGGTTGGGGAAGAAGAGCGATTGAGCGATCAGGTCAGGGGATCGCTCGATACCCAGGCGGTTCAGCTGCGGTCCAACGTTTCCGCCATGCTCGCCAATCCGATGACACGAAAGACAGGCCAGCTTGGCCGATGCAAAAACCACCGCCCCCCGCTCAGCCGACCCCGCCTCGATCGCTCGCTTGGCAACCTGTGGCATCTGCTCCAACTTCCACTTGGGCTCCAGTCTCCCTTGCGTCCTTTCGATCGATGGCTCAGCCTGGCGCGGTATCGCCTTACCGTCGACAAAATCCCATGCGGCCAGCGGACTCCCCGAGTCGATCCACTCCGCTCGCTCAATCGCGCTCACGGGCAGCAGTCCCGCGTCGATCGCCACACGGTCGATCTGGCCGATGCACTGCAGCGATCCCTCCACCAGCCGCCCAACGGCCAATTGCCCTGGCTCGCCCTGCCGACCCGGCTTCATGGCAATTGCCGAATCCAGCACCAATCGACCATCCACCCACAGCCGCATCCGATTCGCTTCGTAACCCATCGTCAGCCAATGCGACTTGCCATCACAGACATCGACCGAACTGGTGAGAATCGATGGCTCACTGCCAGGAATATAGACCGCCAATCGTCCACTGCCCGCCTCGGTGTAAAGCTCCCAATGCTCCCCGCTGCTCTTGGTATCGGACGCCACCAGAATGTTGTACCCCTCGCGCTGATCCAGCCGCGCCTGACACTGCACGGTGATCGGTGGCAGTCGCAGGGCAGGGAGGCTGTCGAACAAGATCCCGCCACCCAGCGCCGGCTCGGCAGGTGCTTTCCAGGTTGTGAAGGCGATCGAGCCGGGGCGGTCGGGAGATGCGTCCAGAAGCCAGTCGAGCCCTTTGAGGTTGTCTGCCAAGCGCGCCCGCGCATCCAAATCGGTGTGGTTGAGAATTCCGATCGGTCCGCGATAGCCGCTGGCCGCCAGAATCGAGAGCAACCGGCGGTCCTCCGAACCACCTCCCAGGGGAACAATCTTCTGCCCCTTGCGATCCCCCTGGGGAATCATCCCGTTGAGATTCACCGCGATCAAATGCGGCAGCATCTTCTGGAGCAGCGATTCGAAACGATCGATCTGATCGTGCCCATGATGCTGGTTGTAGACAATCCCGACGTTGGACATCCCCAACGCCTGGATGATCGCGATCTGATTCTCCGGCTCCCCAAACCAGCCGCCATGGTTGTAAAGCCCCACCTGGCAACCAATCCGCTTAGCCGCCTCGGCGATCGGCCTCAGCCTCGCCACCTCCCCCGCCACCCGCTGCGCTTGCTCCTGTGCACTGGCCACCGGGCCCCCTCCGCCGGTCACCCAAAGCTGCGTCTTCAGATGGTGCTTTTCCAGCAGCGCCAAAATGCCCTTCGCCTCTTCATTCAGCTCCCCCGGAAACCACCATGCCGTCAGCTCGATCCCATGCCTAGCAAGCTGCTGGATCTCTTCTTCGAACTGCGGAATATGCTCGGCCCGATAATCGTACGCCAGCCGCCGGATCCCAAGTTCCTTCAGCATCTGAGCCCGCTGCTCAGGGGTTCGCTTGGAGGCATCGAAGGGAACGATGCACCAGGCGACCAGATTGTCTCGGGCAAAAAGAGCCGCCGACTCGTTGGTTGCCAAGCTATCTTGCGCTGCAAGACGCGGCGCAGAGATCCATGAAACACTCGCCATCAATCCCAGAAGAGCGATCACCAACAGAACGGTTCGAGGAGCGCGCATCGATCGAAACCTCCGCCAATCCGGAAAGCCAACCATCCATGGGATGGACAGCCTCCATCATAATGGAAGGCGATCGATCAGACATTGAATTCTCGGCCAGCTTCTTGTCGACCGTTTAGACGACGTTGCTGCGATGGAACTGAATATCGAGCGTTCGGAGGTGGGTGTGGAGTCCGGCATCCTGGATCGGCATCAAGTAAGCCACCTCCCCCGATTCGTTGTGGTGGCTATGCCAGAAACCAGGAGGCGTGATGAAGGCGCCACCTGACTCCCAGGGGACTTTTACTGGATCGATCAGGTTCCCCTGACCATCAACTCGTTCGCTGACCAGGGTGAAACACCCTGGCTTGCAGTCGATGATGAAATCGAGAGCCACCGATTTGTGGGAATGCGGCAACTGATTGGCAGCCACGGGAAGGATCCCCAGCATCGCCCACAGGACATGGGTGATGGTGAGCGTCTGAGGGAAGGCGTCATGGGTCAAGAGCACACTGATCCGGCTGCGTTTGGCCGCAAGTGGATCGGCTGCCGCCTCCTCGAGGGCTCGCCGCGACTGACTGAATGGATAGAGCGTCGGTGCAAAGCGCGGCGCCGAAGGCAAAACCCCCAGGTACCGCAACATCGGCTCGTCATGCACCCAGTAGAAAACCGTATCGCTTGCTGCCCGGTGCGTCGCCTCCGGGCCAGAAGGAAGGGTGAATAGATCCCCCGTTCCGTACCGAATCTCATGGGGTCCGAATTGGGTCACACCACTTCCAGAAATCACATAGAACAGCTGCGACGTCGCATTGGCAAAGGTCGACAAACTGTCCCCCGCGTCGATGCGTACAAAACTAGCCAATAGCCCAGGACTGGAAGCAGGTCCCGCACATGCCAATTGGCTACTGGTGTCCAGCGGAATCACGCGCGATCCTCCGCCCGAGTGCAAGGCAGCAGGAAACTGCAGCAAAGGCACCTGAGGCGTCGCACCGGAGGCAATCGGGTTGGAGGCCTTCGAATACTCCAGATAGCCGCCATGCCTAGTCAGCTCCAGCAGCTTGCTCCGATCGCTCCCCTCGATGGCCATCTTTTTCGTTCCTTCCCTTGGATCATTCCCTCATCGACGCCCGAGGCTTGTCCGCCTCGACTGCCCAACCGCTCCCCTCCAGTCGCCGATCCCATTTTCAAACGGTCCACCAGAAGACCATTGCATCGTAGCATGCCGATCCCAGGAATCCAGAAACCAACCTGCGGTGCGATCGAGCGGTCGGTTGGAGATGGCAGAGCGGCGGGAGGTCCCGGTCGCCTGCCAGGATCGATGGAAGGTGGAAGTCCGTTCAGAAAGTCCACCGCCTCAGAAGGTACGCTGGTTAGGCCACCTTTTTCCCTTTGGCCCGCTTCTCCTGGACGCTCTTCAGGTCGATGACATTCTCAGCCAGCCCCAGACGCTTCAGCCCCAGGATGAACCAATAGGTCATGTCGATTTCCCACCACTTGTGACCGTGCTGAGCCAACCGAGGCATCGCATGGTGGTTGTTGTGCCATCCTTCTCCATAGGCCAGCAAACCCACCCACCACAGATTGCGACTCTCATCCCGCGTCTCGTAGTTGCGGTAGCCCCAGATATGAGAGGCCGAATTGACAAACCAAGTGGTATGAAGAATCAATACCAGCCTCACGCAAACACCCCAGACCAACCAGGAAACTGCCAGCTCCTTCCCTCCGATCGCATAGCCCAATCCAGTCAAAAGGGCACCGAACACCAAGTGGATCGGTAGAAAGAATCGCTCCAACCACATCAGCCCCCGGTCCTTCACCAGATCGGGCACCCATTTCTTCGTGTAGGCATGGAAATCCCCACCATCGGTGGTGAAGGCAAGCCAGAACATGTGAGCCCACCACGGGCCATCCTTCGGGGAGTGAGGGTCTCCCTCTTGATCGCTGTAGGCATGATGCCTTCGGTGATTGGCGCACCAGGAGATCGGACCTCCCTCGCCAGAAAGAACCCCAAGGAACGCCAATGTCTGGCGCACCCAGGTCGGCGTCTCCATCCCCAGATGCGTCAGCAGGCGATGGTACCCCAGGCAAATCCCAAGGCTACCACACAGCCAGTGAAAGCCCACAGCAATCGCCAGACCGCTCCAACTGAATGTCCAGGGTGCCGCCAGTGCCCCCAGGTGCAAAGCCACCAACCATGCCGCCGGCCCCCAGCTGATCTGCAAAGGCGCTGCCTCCACCTGCCTGGAACCCACCGCCTCCAAAGCCGCTGAATCGTCCCAAAAGCCAGCGACTCCCTCCCCCTTCGGCGATTCCACCGCCGTCGTTCCACGCGACTCAAAAGCCCCGCCAGCCAATCCATTCGCCCGGTCTTGCTTCAACGATTCCATCGCCGCCCCCTACTGGTAGGACACCGCCTCCAACCACTTCATCCGTCCCCACCATCTTTAATGCATCCCACCACCCCGGTTGTCGCTGGCAAGTCAAAGCCAAGTCAACGTTGCGCAAAAGATTTCACCCCCCATATAGAACTATCCTTCAAAAAAATAGGGTACAAAAACCAACTGACGAACCAGCGGGAGACTCATAAAAACCAGGGAATTTCAACAGATCCTCCCCTTCTAAGTCGTTCCGGCCTCGTCATTGATGAACTGGTGTATATGTTTTTAGACATCGAAGGTGCGACCTTCCGAGCAAGGGTAGGTCTTGGCAAAAGGATTGGGAGAATCGCAAGGGAGTGAAGAGAGATGCTGGCCAAACTGAAAACCTTTTCGGTGGTGGGAATCGAAGCCCTTCCGGTCGACGTCGAAGTCGATTTGTCGCCAGCGGCGCTCCCCAAAACCGTGCTGGTGGGACTTCCCGAGCAGGCGGTGCGGGAGAGCACACACCGGGTGGAGCGGGCTTTGGTCAACAGTGGGTTTCTGAGGCCGCACGAGCGGGTGGTGATCAACCTAGCGCCGGCGGAATTGCCCAAACAGGCTGCATCGTTTGATCTGCCGATCTCTTTAGGGATCCTGGCGGGAAGTGGCCAGCTGCGATCCGACCGCCTGGCCAGCTACGCGGTCGTCGGCGAACTGGCGCTCGAAGGACAAGCTCGCCCCGTCAAGGGAGCCCTTTCGATGGCGATCGCCGCCGCCAAGCAGGCGCAGCTAACCGGCCTCTTGGTCCCTGCCGAGAATGCGCAAGAGGCGGCGGTGGTGGAGAGCATCGAGGTGATCCCGGTGCGGAGTCTGGCCGAGGCGGTGGCATTTCTGGCAGGGGAGTTGGAGATTGAGCCGGTGCCGTCGCGATTGAGCGAGTTGTTTGAGACCTACAGCCATTACGACGTCGATTACAGCGACGTGCGTGGTCAGCACGCCGCCAAGCGGGCGTTAGTCCTGGCCGCCGCCGGCAGCCACAACCTGCTGATGCTTGGCCCACCAGGCTCCGGCAAGACGATGCTAGCCAAACGCCTTCCCACCATCCTTCCGCCGCTAACCGCCGGGGAATCGATCGACACGACTCGCATCTACTCCGTGCTGGGGCGACTGCAGGCAGGCCAGCCTCTGATGGCGCAGCGTCCCTTCCGATCCCCGCACCACACCATCAGCGATGCGGGGCTGGTTGGTGGCGGCAGTCCTCCTTCCCCTGGAGAAATCTCCATGGCCAACCATGGGGTACTGTTTCTGGATGAACTCCCGGAATTCAATCGCCGGACGCTAGAAGTGATGCGCCAACCGCTGGAGGATCGTCAGGTGACGATTTCGCGAGCGCTTCGCAGCACCACCTTTCCCGCCGACTTCATGCTGATCGCAGCGCTCAATCCCTGCCCCTGCGGCTATCGCACCGATCCCCGAAGAAGTTGCCAGTGCACCCCGCCTCAGGTGGAGCGGTACATGAGCAAAATTTCGGGGCCACTTCTCGACAGAGTCGATATTCAGATCGAAGTGCCGGCGGTCCCCTTTGAAGAACTCTCCGAAGGGGCGCCAGGGCTCAGCAGCAGCCAGATGCGCCAGCAGGTGATCGAAGCGCGAGCGATCCAGTCGGAACGCTTTTATGGTTCGCCCACACGATCCAACGCGCAAATGAACAGCCGCCAGCTGCGCAAGTACTGTCCTCTGGATGCGCCCGAACGGGACCTCTTGCGCGACACGGTCAATGAACTGGGCCTTTCCGCGCGCGCCCACGACAAAATCCTCCGCGTCGCACGCACCATCGCCGACCTCGAATCCTCCGACCGAATCTGCCAGCCGCACCTGCACGAAGCCATCCACTACCGAATGCTCGACCGCGACATCTGGTCGTGATCCGCCATGAGTCCTTTTGGATAGATAATGCAGCATCATGACATGCTGCTGGAATCGAACTCCCTGGATGGCTCAACTGCTCGCAACCAATCGATCGGAAGAAGAGAGCGAACAGCTTCCGACGAATGTCGCCGCATGAGCGGCAGACACCTCTGAGCTTCCAAACAACTCACACCAGATGGAAATGACCGAAGGGAAGAGTTTTCCTGTCGCTTTCCAGAGAGGGAAGCGCCGCTTCCGATGAAACTCTTTAAACCCTTCCGGCTTCGAGGCAAAGAGGGGAGGTTCGCAAGCAACTTCTTCGCGGAACGGAACCGAATTTTTATTTCTTAGAGATCCAATCCTCCGTGGCGACCTTCAATTTCTCCGGTAGCATTCGAACCGAATAGGCCCCAAGCCAAGCCGCCACGGAATAGATGATTAGGTCAGTCGAATCAGAAATCCCCCAACCCATCAACAGGCGCGTCGCCTCCATGACCATGCCTGCGCTGAACCCCCATAATACGACCGCGAAAAGAGTCCAAAAAGCGATGCGATATCCTGACGCTCGGATGTCTAACCCCTGAAGCATTCCAAGAACAAAAAAGACAGCTCCTTTGGAGAGAATCCTTGTGACCGATTCGTATTCACTTCCAAAATAGTAATAGGTGAATGGATATTGAAAAAAAAACGACACTCTCTCTTCGAGATCCGTGGCAACTCGATTACCAGAGCGACTTCGCCAGAGATATGCAACAGAAAACAAAAACGTGGCGGCGATCCATCCGCCACGCCAGAACCACCAACGATCAACCCAAGGCATCCACCTCTCCCGCCTAGTCGCCAGCCACCATCCGATAAGCCCTCCTGCCCAACCAGCAAAAACGTCAGAAACGCAAGCAAACTTGCTGTAGATGGGGACCTGGGCTATCTCGATCCAAAGAGGAATCAAAAGGATCCATCCCCACGGCAAAACTTTTGCGGGCCGCATGCCCAAGTAGACTCCGAATGGAACCAACTTCAGCAAAGATAAAATGGGACCTTTCCACGTGCCGAGGGATGCCATGGAAAAAGAAAAGAAGCCCCAGCCCACTCGCCCCAAGCCGATCTTTTCTTCGAATTCCTCGCGGCTGGTAACCAAGTCAAACGGAAAAAGGGAATAGACGACCACCCCCAGGCAGATCGCACCCACCAACCAAGAAATCTGCTTTTGTAGATCCTTCGACGCTCGGAGCGATTTCGAATAATGAATGAGGAGGTCGCCAAGCAGCCACCAGATCCCAATTCCGATGGCTACGCCAATCCATCCAGCCAGAACGTCATTCTGCGATACGGTCCGGGGAGGAAACCAGATCTGCACGAATTCAATGCCGACCACCAGAACAGCGAGTCCTATGCCAGCTAATGAAGACAGCAGCAGGCGGAACGCGAAAGCGGGGTGGAACATGCATGCAGCGCCGGTCAAAAAAAACGCGCTAGGGATCATCACCAACGCGTTGGCAATCCAGTCAGCTCGCCTTTCAATCCCCAATTGATACCAAGGTATCTCTCGCCAGCGACGGACTGAATCGGTCCAATCGATCGGCTGATAATCGATCGGTAGCAGCGAACCATAAAATGCCAGCGCGGCGAAAAACAATCCGATCAACAGAAAACGGCCTGCCACGAATTCCCCCTGTACACCGACTAAAAAATTCCGTATTTCGCGATTTCTGGTCGGATGGTGAAAGTTCTCAAATTCACATTTCACCATCTTACGATCGGTGGAGTTTTATCCTCTCGGAACTTTACGCACTCTTCTGGGTTTCGAAAACAGAAGAACTCGCAGGGCATGGAGGATATCGCCAGCAGACTCTCGTTCCTTAGCGATGGATATTCGAACCTCAAAAAAATGACCGTACGGCGATGTTTTTTTCTAGCGAGACGGGTTGCCGAAGCGATACATTGAAGTAGCTGCTCTTATTCCGCGTTCGTCAGTTTTTACTGCACGTGCATTTGGTCTTTGGCGAAAACATTCGTCAGGAAGGAGCGTTCGATGTCGGCAGATTGGTACTTTCTAGGAAAGGGCTTCTTCGGTCAACGCAAAACGGTCGGCCCCATTTCGGATGTCGATCTGGTTGCAAAAATCGAGAAAGGGGTAGTCACCCCAGAGACCATGGTCTCTAGCGCCAGCAAAACCCATGGCAAGTGGATTCGGATGAAAGAGATCCGTGCTGCTAAACAGCACTGGGATCTCACCCACCCGAAACCCAAAAGCTCGTCGTAGCTTCAGCCAAACTTGCAAATGGCCAGGAAACCTCTCATCGCGTTCCCGGTTTCCTGGCTCCTGAGGCGCTAACTTCTACCACGTCATCGATCGTTTGTCCCAAGCGGCTGCTTAACGCAACTGAATGTTGCGGAACTGCACCTTCATCGCGGGGCCGGCATGCAATTGGAATGCCAGGATCCCTTCTTTGGCCGCCTTGGCGCTCTCTTCGTCGGTCACTTCACTCATCAAAACGTCATTGATGTAGTGCTGCAACTTGTTCCCCTTGGCGACGATTCGATACCGATTCCAGTCATTCTCCTTGACCTTCTTGATCAGTTCCCCAGCGTCTCCACTGCTTCCGGTCACCTTCTTCTCCCCTGCCGCTGTCACCTGCACCAATTGCCCTCGATCGGCCATGATGCCTCGACCACGCTCTTCGTAATTGATGCCAGTGTAGCGCGCGCCCGAGTCGATGTCGGCTTGGTAACCACCAACGATGAACTTCTCCTTGTCGACCAACTGGCTTCGGTACTGAATCCCCGAGTTGCCTCCCTGAATCCGATACTCCAGCGTCAACTCGAAGTCCCCTACCTTCCCTTCCTTCCAGACCAAGAACGTGTTGTTCTTGATCGGATCCGCCTCGGTCGTCTTACCCGTGATCGCGCCATCCTCAACGCTCCATAGACCAGCGGCTCCCTCCCATCCGGAAAGATCCTTGCCATTGAAAATGCTTTTGCCTTCGGGCTTATCCTGCGCCAAGGCAGGGGACAGGACCAAAGTCACCATCAACAAAGTCCAAGCGGTCGAACACATCCGATTGGAAGAAGAGAAACGTCGAATCATGGGAAGTGCATCCTTTTTTTCTTCGAGAGGAATTCATCGGTCCTGAGAGCGGCCGAGCAATCCAATATGCCAGCCGCTCGTTGAGTTCAAGCATACCCACCGTTCAGCCACACCGCTACTTGCCGCGACCCGACTCCTTCAATGCCTTCAGCCCCTTGGCAAGCGATTCGACTAGCGGCCGTACATCGGATGCGTAACTAAACCCGTCCTCGCCCGCCACCTCCTCGGTGATCATTGCGACCCGCTGCTGCTTGGCATCCAAAACAAGAATCGATGGCAGCGAGCTGCTCTCTAAGGCTTTCAGAACCTCGGCGTCCGGAGTCGTCGATATCCAGTTGGGGATCTTCGGCTGATGCCCAGCCAAAAACTTTTCGATCTTCGGCAGATACTTCTCAGGCGGCTTGTCCTCCAATCCCAGATAATCCAGATTCACTGCAACGCACTGCACCAGCTCCGGAAAATCACTCTGCAGCTTCAACAGTTCGGGGTACTCCTTCATGCAAGGCGGGCAAGAGGTGCTCCAAAAATCGACCACCACGATCTTCTCCCCAAACTCCTTCATCCGCCGCTCGATCGCCCCCCAGTCCAATAGCTCGATCGACCGACTAGCAGCCGCCGCCTCCTTTCCCCCATCGTTCCCCACTCGATTGGACGCTGCAGGATCCAGCGTGGCGATGGAACCAACGGCTCCAGCAGAGCTTGTTGACGATGCCTCCTTGTTGGCAGAGCCACCCGACTCCTGGCAGCCCAAAAGCCCGATCGCTCCCAGCAGCCCACAACAGAAGATCTTCCCATACTGGTGTCGCATCGCATTTCCTTCCATTTTGTCTCCTCCGACCATTCTGACCCTTCATCCTAACCCAAAGCTCAAGACTTTCGACCACTCTGGCGCCCTCTAAAACCGCTGCGGATTCCGAGGATTCGATGAGCCGGTCCACCTGGGATTCTTCTGGGTGGCGGTCACGTCACTGCATTCGATAGGAGTCGTCCAGGGAAGGTCATCGCATGGCTCGCGATGCACCCCTAGGAATATTCCACAGGGCTGGTTCTGCTTCCAAGCACGAGCACCATCGCGACGCGACGGAGCAGGTGCACGATGGCTAGCACCTAGAACCATGATGTAGCCCTCCCCGATTCGTCGTTCCTCCTCAGCGCCCCTCCCTGAGGAAGGGTAAGGAAACCGATCTCACGCGCTCCCATCGCAAAGTCACCAACAAACCTCATCCTCCCATTGGGAGGGTCGCGAGGAACCAGCGTGGGGAAGGTCTTTTCCTGCAGCTCAAACCACCTCAGACCACGCCGACTCAACCGATCGACAGGGATCAGCGGGCGGCGGGAGTTGACAAGGATCTCGCGAAAAAGCTCATCACCGCCCCTCCGTTGCATTCCCTGGTTCCGGCGTTTCTTCGGTCTGAGATTCATGCTCGTGCTCAGCGCAGCGGTGCTTGTGATCGTAATCGACCTCAGCATCGATCGATAAACGATCCACGTCGAGTCGTTCGTGGTCGAAGGATGGCGCAGCCATCAGAACTGGTTCCGCTTCCAAGCACCAGCAACATCGCTACGCGACGAGCCACGTGCACGACGGCTGGCAACCAGAACGTATTGCCCGATGGACCGAAGCGCCTTAGGTTCCAATCCCGAAGCCAGCAATCCCCAAAACCTCAACGAACCGCTGACTCCCTGCTTCCTTCCGTACCAGCAAACCACTTTCGCCGACTAAAATGAAGCCAGATCGACCCTCAGTTCCTCCCCACCACCGCATTCGCTTCAGGAACCCCAAGCCATGCAGCGTCGCGCCTTTCTCCATCACGGTGGCACAGCCGCCCTCGCCACCAGCCTCGTATCTAGCTTGCCACCCAAAGATGGAAATGCAGTCGAGCCGACTCAGGAAACTCCCGTCACGCCGGCCACCGTCTCGCTAGGCATCATGGGGATGCAACGCGGTCTGGCGCTGGCGAAGGAATTTCTGAAGCTGCCCGGTGTGTCGATTCGCTACGCATGCGACCCCGATCGCAAGCGGGCCGAGGCAGGGGTGGAGGCAATCCGGGAGTCCTCCCCTCAGGTAGAAGCGATCGGTGACTTCCAGAAAATGCTCGACGACCCCTCCGTTGATGCCATCGTTTGCGCCGCACCCAACCACTGGCACGGCCCTGCAACGATCCTCGCCTGCCAAGCCGGCAAGCATGTCTACGTCGAGAAACCATGCAGCCACAATCCAGCCGAAGGCGAGTGGATGACCCGCGCCGCGGAAAAATTCAACCGCTGTGTCCAGGTCGGTACCCAGCGACGTAGCAGTCTGGGGATCCAGGAGGCGATGCAAAAGCTCCACTCGGGAGTCATCGGCAAGGTCTACTACAGCCAAGCCCGCTACTTTGCATCCCGAGGATCGATCGGATCGCAATCGCCTTCCGAACCCCCACCAGAGCTCGATTACCCACAGTGGCTGGGCCCCGCACCGGCGCAACCCTTCCGCACCAACGTGGTGCATTACAACTGGCACTGGTTCTGGGACTTCGGAAATGGCGAGCTGGGAAACAACGGCATCCACATGCTCGATCTAGCCCGCTGGGGACTCCAGTCCACCTCCCCCATCCGCGTCATCAGTTCCGGCGGACGCTATGCATTTGAAGACGACCAACAGACCCCAGACACTCAGATCGTGTCGTTTGAATTTGCCGATGGCAAGCAGATCCTCTACGAAGGGCTCTCCTGTAGCCCCCACAGCGAATCGGCCTTCGTCTCGTTCCACGGCACCGATGGATCGATGGACCTCGACGAAGGAGGCAGCTACCGGATCTACAACCGACGCAATCAGAAGATCGAAGAGGCCAAGGCGACAGGGCAGGGGATGCAGGAACACCTCGCCAACTTCCTCGATGCGGTCCGTTCGAACGACCCAAAGCGACTCAACCAGCCGATTCGAGAGGGCCACCTCAGCACCCTCTTGTGCCATCTGGGCAACATCGCCCAGCGCACTGGCCGCATCCTCCGTTTCGATCCCCAGTCGCAACAGATTCTTGAAGATCCAAAGCAACAGTCGCTTTGGGAACGCCCCTACGCCGACGGATGGCGCGATCGACTTGCCACCTGATCTTTCCCTCGAAAAATAGCACCATGAATCTCCGCATCCCCGATGCCTCCGATGTCCTCCAGGCGTGCCCCATCGTCCACCGCCACCTGACCCCCATCCCACTGATCCGTTCGCTTGCCCTGGAACGTCACCTCGGCCTGCCAGCGCACCGACAGGTCTGGATCAAGGATTATGGCTGGTCCCCAGTCGGTTCCTTCAAGGTCTATGGTGCCCTTCGATGGATGGCCGAACATGCGCCAACGTTGGGAGATCGCCCCGTCGCCGCCCACAGCTCAGGGAACTTCGCCTCCGGCCTCGCCTTCGCCGCGCGGCAATTCGGAAAACGAGCGATCCTCGTCATGCCCGACACCGCTCCAAAGATCAAATTCCAGATCACTCAATCCTTTGGGGCGCAGGTCCTTACCTACCAAATCGCTACCGATCACTTGACCGGCATCCGCGATCAAATGACCCGCCAGATCGCCGACCAAGAAAAAGCGCTTCAGGCCTCTCCCTACGACGACCCATTGGTGATCGCCGGCAATGGTGTCGGTGGTTGGGAGATCGTCCAGACGCTGAAAAGCCAGCAGCGGAACCTGAGCCATTTCCTCTGTGCGGTCAGCGGGGGTGGGCTGATGGCTGGCCATGCCCTGGCGATCCATGCTGGGTTTCCTGATGCGAAGTGCATCGGCGTCGAACCGGAAGGAGCCGATGACTACCGCCGCTCCCTAGCCGCTCAGCAACGCACCCGACTGGATCACCCCTCCAGCATCTGCGATGGCCTGCTCTCCTACGACGTCGGCCAGCACAACTGGCCCATCCTTCGCCAGCATGTCCCCCACTCGGTCGCCGTCTCAGACCAACAGACCTGCGACGCCCTGGCCTGGCTCTATCGCCACCATGGCCTGCGCGCCGAACCCTCTGGGGTCGTCACCCTGGCGGCGCTGCTGCAGCGAATGATCGATGTCGAGTCATCCGAAGGGGATATCGTCTGCGTCCTCAGCGGTCGCAATATCGACGAGGAAACCTTTCAGAAATACCTTGCCCAGGCAGCTCCAGCAAGCTGACCCTCCTTACACCGCATCTGGCTCGGGATGCTCCCAAGGTCCGCGGTACTCACGACGCAGCCGCCTAGTCGCCTCCTCGTCCCCAACCACCTGATGCGTCTTGGGATCCCAGGTCAGCGATCGCCCCAACTCCATCGACAGATTCGCCAAAATACAGCTGGTGGTAGAGATATGTCCCTGCTCGATATCGGCCACCGGCTTCGATCGATCGGCAATCGCCTTGAGGAAATCGAGCATGTGGTAGCGGATCGCCGGCGCGACATGCTTCTCCAGATCTTTCTCGGTCTTGTCCTCCGGATACTCCTCCAGCTCCATCGTCACATCCTTGTGCACCGCCTGCCCCTGCCGCGGCTGGAAATCATAACTCTGCACACTCAATCGCAGCGTCCCCTGATCCCCATAGATCGTCGCACCCCAAGGATATTTTGGATCGGGAGCGTCCCCCCAGGTGCGATGATTCCAAGTCACCTTCAGATCCCCAAAGTCGAAAAGAGCCGACTGCGTGTCGCTGATGTTGGCGCGGCTGTTGCGGTCGACCAAAATCCCACCCTGCGAAGCCACCTGTGTCGGCCATCCCAGCTCCAGCATCCATCGAACCGTATCCAGCATGTGGATGCACATATCCCCAACGATGCCGTTGCCATACTCCATGAACGCTCGCCAGCTTCGTGGATGCACCAGTTTGTTGTAGGGCCGCATCGGCGCCGGACCGGTCCAGAAGTCGTAGTCGAGCGATTCGGGCGGTGCGCTGTCGGGTGGATTCTCGCGAGCCCTCATGTGGTAGTAGCAATAGACTTCCGCGTGGGCCACCTTGCCAAGCTTGCCGGCGTCGACGATCTCGCGCTTCGCCTCCACCAAGTGAGGCGTACTGCGTCGCTGCGTCCCCACCTGCACCACACGCTGGTACTTCCTGGCCGCCGCCAGCATCGCCTGACCTTCGACGACATCGACGCTGATCGGCTTCTGTACATA
>Ga0315908_10000053_pt1 | contig 91208 bp, 77 predicted proteins | sample LakEriMetagenome_12_FD_203520 | JGI IMG/M metagenome (GOLD analysis project Ga0315908, IMG submission 203520) | Freshwater fungal communities from buoy surface, Lake Erie, Ohio, United States - Buoy 4 MA124 | ecosystem: Environmental > Aquatic > Freshwater > Lake > Lake biofilm | place: USA...
GGCTGACCAGCGTAGCCAGGGATGGCGGAGCGCAGGCAGCCTCGAGAGAGTGGAGGCCTGGAAGGCCGAAACGAACGACCGGCGACGGGGCGTGGGCAGTCCCGACCAGCGTCACGCGCGAGGTTCAAGTGTGAAGCGTATGAGAGAGGGTCGGGGTGAGGGGGCTTCCGTTGCCCCTGCGGAAGCACCCTCACCCGGCCTTCGGCCGGCCTCTCCCAGGGGGAGAGGCGAAAGCTCACATGAGGACGCTCGCGAAATGTCAGCTCTGGGATGCTCCAGGTTGTAGACTCGGCTGCATGGTGCTTCGCCTCGTGACGCTCTGCATGGGTTGGACTGCGCTGGCGGCGGCCGCCGTCCACGCCGCACCGCCGGTCGCGGCGCCGCCCCTGGCGGTCGATACCGCCATCGATCGCGCCACGGAGATTCCTCCGGCCCGGACGCATCATCGCGGCCGCGAGATCGCGCAGACGATGCACTACACCGGTGCTCCGTGGCTGGTCCGCGAGAGCCGGCAGCGGGAGGAGGACTGCCGCATGCTCCTGGAGGCGCTGGCGGTGGAGCCGGGGCAGACGGTCTGCGACATGGGCTGCGGCAACGGCTTCTACACACTCGAACTCGCCCGCCGCGTGGGGCCGCGGGGGCTCGTGTACGCCGTCGACATCCAGCCCGAGATGCTCCGCATGCTCGCCGAACGGGCGGCTGCCGAAGGACTCGACAACATCCGGCCGATGTTGGGCACGCCGATCGATCCGCGGCTCCCCGCAGCGGCCGTCGACATGGTGCTGTGCGTGGACGTGTACCACGAGTTCTCGCACCCCGAGGAGATGCTCGCGCGGATCCGGGCCAGCCTGAAGCCGCGCGGCCGGCTGGTGCTGGCCGAGTTCCGGGGCGAGGATCCCGCCGTGCCGATCAAGCCGCTGCACAAGATGACCAAGCAGCAGATGCAGGCTGAGCTGGAGCCGGCCGGCTTCATGGTTGCCGGCGAGTTCAACCGGCTCCCCTGGCAGCACCTGGTGTTTTTCAGGGCCGGCCGGCACCCGGTCCCCGACGCAGACCCCCAGGGCCCCGCAAATCGCCCGAATTCCAGCGAATTCGGCGTGCCGGGCAAAAAACCATGAAAACCCCGGCTGGCGTGTTGCAATGGTCCGGGGGGGTCGCGATACTTAATCTTCGCTAAGGCCCGTGGGTTGGCGTGTTCGTCACGGATGCGTCGGCCAGCTGCACCCAACGATGATGCACCGAGAGAAGATTCTCATGGCTCTTCGCCCCTCGAGTTTCCGTGCTACCGATGCCGCGGCCCGGGATCCCCGTGGCGGGTCGCTCGATCCCGCGGTGATCTGCGACACGAACGCCGGCGGCGTGTGTGTCGAGGAGACGCCCGTCGCGAGCAACTGGGTGCTCGGTTCCAACGCCACGGTGCGGCGAATCGCCAAGGCCGTCGAGCGGGCCGCCGAGGTGGAGTGCACGGTGCTGGTGTGCGGTGAGACCGGCACCGGCAAGGAACTGTGGGCCCGGCTTCTGCACCGCAGCGGCCCGCGTCGCAACAAGGCCTTCGTGCCGGTGAACTGCGCGGCACTCACGCCATCACTCGCCGAAAGCCAACTGTTCGGTCACGAGAAGGGGGCGTTCACCGGGGCTGCCGGCCGCTCGCTCGGCATCTTCCGCGCCGCCCAGGGCGGCGTCGTGTTCCTCGACGAAATCGGGGAGATGCCGCTCGAACTGCAGGCCAAGCTCCTCCGCGTGCTCCAGCAGCGTGAAGTGCTGCCGGTCGGCGCCAACGAGCCGGTCCCGATCGACGTCCAGGTGGTCGCCGCGACCAACCGCGATCTCGAAGCCGAGGTCGAGAAGGGGGCGTTTCGCGAGGACCTCTACTACCGCCTGAACATGATCGAGCTCAAGGTGCCCTCGCTGCGTGAGCGGCCCGAGGACATCCCGTCGTTCATCGAGTTCTTCGCGCGGAAGTTCGCGAATCGCTATCGCTTGCCGCTCTGGGAGCCGTCGCCCGAAGCCTTGGCGGCGTTTTGCAGTTTCGAGTGGCCGGGCAACGTGCGGCAGCTCGAGCATGTGATCGAGCAGGGCTACGTGCTGCAGAGCGAGCCGGTGCTGCCGGTCCGCTCCCGGCCCGGCAAGGCATCCACGGCGCGGCTGCCGTGCCTCGATCTGGCGAAGCTGCGGGAACAGGCCATCAAGGAGGCCCTCGAGGTCACCCGTGGCCACAAGGCGAACGCCGCCAAGCTGCTGGGTGTGCACGCCAACACCATGACGCGGCTGCTTCGCGAAATCGCCGACGGTGCGCAGCAAGACGACGAGTAGCCGTCAGCCGATCCGGCACGTGCCCGCGTCGCAGCGGCCTGCAATGCGGTAGCGGTGCCGGGCGACGAAGCGATAGAGACCGTTCCACACGGGCATCGAGCCGGGGATGTGGAGTGGCAGTGCCATCGGCCAGAGCAGGGGGAGCCGCCTGGAGAGATAGCGGACGGCTTCCGCGCCGCCGCGGGCCCGTCCGGCCCGGTCCACGACATACATCTGGGCCAGCAGCTCCTCGGTCGGGAGCTCCGGAAAGTCGCGGGCGACCTGCGGGTCGTGCAGTGACGTGAACGCAAGTCGGCCGGTCGGGTCGAGCCGCCGCAGGAGGGCGATCTGGCCGCGGCAGAAGCGGCACGCGCCGTCATAGAGCACGGTGTCGCGGACGGGCTTGGTCGCTGTGCGGATCATCGGCGCCTCGGAATCCCAGCCATCGGCGGGCTCCTCAAGGGAAACCGCCGGGCCGCGCCGCGGATAACGGTCACCGGCCGTGGAACGGCTGCGGGGAGCCGCCGCGGCTGGGCAGCTTCACGAACTGCATGACCGTCACGGCCCCGACAGAGAGCAGCGTCCACGGGGCCCAGTCGGGAGCGGTGAATGTGTGCGGCCCGCCACCGCCTTGGACCGGCAGGACGAGGGCGGAGTCGATGAGCAGCAGTTCGACGCCCAGAATGCAGGCGAAGATGCCGGCGGCCAGGCAAAAACTCTTCCACATAATGGCGATGATGCCGGCGCGAGCCGGGATGAGGCGACGATGCGACCGCCACTAACGGCCGTCCTGCGGAACATCGGAATCCGACCCCTGTGGCCTGCAGCGACCCGTTCGGCCCGGCAGGCCGTAACGCCTGCAGCGATTGCCGGGGCGGCGGACGTGATGGGGTCAGCCTTCGGCGGTGTCGGCGGCGGCATCGGGAGGCTCGACTGCCGGTCGGCCGGGCCGCCGTTCGGCCTCGGTGCCGGGCACCAGTTGGGGCGTCGCCGTCGCGGCCTCGACGATCGACCGCAGTTCCTCGCCGTCCATCACCTCGCACTCGATGAGCCGGCTCGTCACGGCCTCCAAGGCCCCGCGGCGCGTCTCCAGGATCCGCCGCACCTTGGTCATCGCCGTGTCGACGATCCGCCGCACCTCCTCGTCGATCTCGCGGGCGGTCTGCTCGCTGTGGCTGCGGGCGGCCGGCAGATCGGCGCCGGATCCGGCGAGGAACGGCGACCGCGGACTTTCCCGGTAGGTCACGCGGCCGAGCCGGCTCATGCCGTAGTCCATGACCATCGCCCGCGCGATCTCGCTGGCCCGCTCCAGGTCGTTCTGGGCGCCCGTCGACACATCGGCGTAGACCAGTTCCTCCGCGATCGTGCCGGCGAGGAGCACCTGGATCCGGCTTTCGAGTTCGCTTTGCGTGAGCAGGTAGCGGTCATCCTCCGGCCGCTGCATGGTGTAGCCCAGGGCCGCCAGGCCGCGGGGAATGATCGACACCTTGTGCACCGGGTCGGTGTTCGGCAGCGAGAAGGCGACCAGGGCGTGGGCGGCCTCGTGGTAGGCGACCCGCCGCTTCTCGTCCTCGTGGATCACCCGCTTCTTCTTTTCCAGTCCGGCGGTGACCCGCTCGACGCCCTCGTTGAACTCGTCCATCCCGACGGCCGGCTTGTCGTTGCGGGCCGCGAGCAACGCGGCTTCGTTGACAAGGTTGGCCAGGTCGGCCCCGACGAAGCCGGAGGTGATGCGGGCGATGTGTTCGAGATTCACGGTCGGGTCGAGCTTCACGTTGGCCACGTGGACTCGGAGGATCGCTTCGCGGCCGCGGACATCGGGACGATCGACGAGCACGTGCCGGTCGAAGCGGCCGGGCCGGAGGAGCGCGGGATCGAGCGTTTCCGGGCGGTTGGTGGCCGCGAGCACGATGACGCCGGAGTTGCTGCCGAAGCCGTCCATCTCCACCAGCAGGGCGTTGAGCGTCTGCTCCCGCTCGTCGTGGCCACCCACGACGCTCGTGCCGCGGGTCTTGCCCAGGGCGTCGAGCTCGTCGATGAAGATGATGCACGGTGCCTTGGCGGCGGCCTGCTGGAACATGTCGCGGACCCGGGCCGCCCCTACGCCCACGAACATCTCCACGAAATCGCTGCCCGAGAGGCCGAAGAAGGGCACGCCCGCCTCGCCCGCGATCGCCTTGGCGAGCAGCGTCTTGCCGGTCCCCGGCGGGCCGACCAGCAGCACGCCCTTGGGGATGTGACCCCCGAGGACCTGATATTTTTCCGGGCTGCGGAGAAACTCGACGACCTCCCGCAACTCCTCGACGGCCTCGTCGATGCCGGCGACGTCGTCGAACGTGATCCCCAGGTCCTCCTGGGCGTACATCTTTCCACGGCTACGGCCGAAGGCCATCGGGCTGCCGGCGCCGCCAATCCGGCGGAGCATGAGGTAGAAGACGAGCCCGAAGACCGCCGTCAGAAAGAGCATCGGCAGCCAGTTCCGCCAGGCGCTGGGCGCGGCTTCGAATCCGAACGGGATGCCCTGCTCGCGGAGCAGTTTCTTCAGGTCTTCCTCGGCCGTGTTGCTCGGCAGCTTGGCGACGCGGAACTTCCGGGTCGCGGTCTTGTCAGCCGCGCCGGCAGGCCGGCCCTGGCCCTCGACTGTGCCGCTGGCCGGGAGCTCACGGACCGATCCGGTCACCTGAACGGGCCCGATGACGATGTCGGCGATGGAGCCGTAGCGGGCTGCGGCCCGCGGGTCGGCGCCCACGGGCTGGAGATCGACCCAGCGGGCGTCACCCTCCGCCTTGGCGACCGAAACGAGCCGCTCCAGGTCGCTGTACGAGAACTCGAGTTCCGGCGAGGAGCCGATCAGGCTCATGGCGAACAGGCCCGCCACGCCGGCCGCGATCAGCGGCCAGACGAGATTGCCGCCGAGAGGGCGACGATCCGGGGAACGCCGCGGCATGTCCTTTTTCTTGGCCGTCACGGGGAACTGGTGCCGCCTACGCGCGAGTGTGTCGGGGCGAGATCCCGCATATTACGCCCGAAAAAAGGCCGGACCAACACCCGGCGGAATTGACGGGAAATGCGTGTGGAAGTTCCCCGGCACGTTCCCTAGACTTTTGGGATTCCGGCCCCGAGATCGATCCCGCCCGCATCATGCCGCTTTCCATGAGCGATCCCTCGCCTGCGGGGGCTGCCTCCCACAGCCGAGAGACGATGGATGGAGATCCGGGCCGCGGCCCCGGATCCCGGATCGCTGTTCTCGGTTCGACGGGCAGCATCGGCAAAAGCACGCTCGACGTGATCATCGCCTCGGCAGGGCGATTTTCCTGCCATCTGCTGGCCGCGCACCGCAGCGTGGGGCCGCTGCTCGAGCAGGCCGCGGCGGTACGGCCCCGGTGGGTGGTCGTCGTGGATCCCGAAGCCGCCTCCGGCATCGGCCCCGGAGCGCTGCCATCCGGCACGCGGCTCGCGGTCGGCCCCGATGCTCTCGACGAGCTCGTGCGGGCGGACGAGGTCGACCGGGTGGTCTCCGCGATCGTGGGAGCGGCCGGCCTGCGGAGCACCTGGGCCGCGGTCGAGGCCGGCAAGACGGTGGCCCTGGCCAACAAGGAGACGCTCGTGATGGCCGGGCCGCTGGTGATGCGGCTGGCCAAGCGGACGGGCGCCCGCATCCTGCCGGTCGACAGCGAGCATTCCGCGATCCACCAGGCGCTCTGCTCCGGCACTGCCGCCGAGGTGCGGCGGATCGTGCTCACCGCCAGCGGGGGTCCGTTTCGCACCCGGTCGGCGGAGACGCTCCCGGCCGTCACGCCAGCGGAGGCCCTCAAGCACCCGACCTGGTCGATGGGGCCGAAGATCACGATCGATTCGGCGACCATGATGAACAAGGCTCTGGAGCTGATCGAGGCCCGCTGGCTGTTCGGCGTGCCCGCGGCCACGCTCGAGGTCCTCGTCCACCCGCAGTCGATCGTGCACTCGATGGTGGAGTTCGTGGACGGCTCGGTGCTGGCGCAGATGAGCCCGCCCGACATGCGGCTGCCGATCCAATACGCCCTGTCGTATCCGCGGCGGATTGCCGGTCCGGCCCGCCGCTTTGACTTCACGCAGCCGTGGGCGCTGGAGTTCGAGCCCCCCGACCCGCAGCGGTTTCCGGCCGTGCGGCTGGGGCATGAGGCCGCGGCGCGGGGCGGCACCGCGGGGGCCGTGCTCAACGCGGCCAACGAGGAGGCCGTGCGCGGCTTCCTGGCTGGGCGGATGCAGTTCACCGACATCGCCGCGGTCTGCGGCCGGCTGCTCGAGGAGCACCCGTTCCAGGAGGATCCGGATCTCGACGAGGTGCGCAGGCTCGACGCCTGGGCCAGGCAGGAGGTTGCCGCATGGGCATCGACATGACGCCGGTCACGTGTGGCTGCCTGGTGGCGGCGGGTTCGTGGCTGGAATGGCTCGCGCTGCCTGCGAACTGGTGGGTCGTCCTCCAGGTGGCCGGCGGCCTGGGATTCGTGATCTTCGTCCACGAACTGGGGCACTTCCTCGTCGCCAAGGCCTGTGGCGTGAAGTGCGAGAAGTTCTATCTCGGCTTCGACGTCGGCGGCCTGAAGCTCTGCAGCTTCAAGTGGGGCGAGACCGAGTACGGCATCGGCATCCTGCCCCTCGGCGGCTACGTGAAGATGCTCGGCCAGGACGACAATCCGGCCGCCGCCGCCGCCGAGGCGGAGCGGGCCCGGCTTTCCGGAGACCTGCCGCCGGAGCCGGTCGCGGGGCCGCATCCGCAGTGGGATCCGCGCAGCTATCCCGCCCAGAGCGTGCCCGAGCGGATGGCGATCATCTCCGCCGGCGTGATCATGAACGTGATCTTCGCGGTGCTGATGGCGGCGTGGGCGTATGGTTTGGGCGTCAAGGAGATGACCTGCATGATCTCCTCCGTCCGGCCCGGCGGTGCGGCCTGGCGGGCCGGACTGCGAACCGGCGACGAGATCGTGAAGATCGGGAGCCGCCCGGATCCGATCTTCGCCGACCTGCTCCATGGCATCACCGTGGGCAGCGTCAAGGAAGGGATCGACCTGACCGTGCGGCGGCCGGCCGACGGCTCCGAGCGCACGGTGCGTCTCAAGCCCGATACCGATCTCGGCAAGCCGACGATCGGCGTGACCAGTCCCTTTTCCACACGCCTGCCCGACGACATCACCGGCGTGCTCGCCGGAGCCGCGGCCCGCGCCCAGCCGCCGCTCCTGGCCCGCGACGCGATCAAGGCCGTGGATGGCCAGGCCGTCGACGGATACGCAGCCCTCCTCGCCGCCTTGGCGCGGGCCGAGAGTCGGCCGGTGACGCTCACGATCGAACGATCCGCCGGCCCCCAGGCTCCGGCCGAGACCGTGGCCGTCGAACTGCCGCCCCAGCGGCGCGTGCAGACCGGCATGGCGATGACGCCGCTGCCGATCAAGGACGTGCAGGAGGGTTCGCCTGCGGCGGCCGCCGGGATCCTGCCCGGCGACAGGCTGCTGGGAATCGACGGCGGCGACGTGGGCGACCCGCTCACGCTCGACGACCGCCTCCGGCGGCTGGCAGGCACGGTGGTGAAGCTCACCATCGGCCGTGAGGCCGCGGCTGACCGGACGGTCGAGGTCCGGCCCCGCGAGGTGACGTGGCGGGATGATTCGACCAGCGGCATCGGCAGCCCCGCCTCGATCGCGTCGCTGGGTATCGCGCTTCCGGTCGACGCGGTCGTCGCGGCCGTCGATGCCGACGGTCCCGCCGCCCGCGCGGGCATCGTGCCGGGCGATCGGATCGCGAAGGCCTGGCTGCTGACACCCGAGGCGATCGCCGCGAAGGAGCAGGGGCCGCCGGTGAAGTTTTCGGCGCGGGAGCCAAACTGGCCAGGCGTGATGGGCATTCTCCAGGACCTGCCGGCGGGCACGGCGCTGCGGCTGGAGGTGGTGGCCGCCGGGGGTGACAGCCGGATGGTCGATCTCGTGCCTGCTGAGGCCGCCGACCAGTTCGTCATCGATCGCGGACTGGTCTTCGAGCCGCTGTACCGGCTCGTGCGCGCCGATTCGATTCCCGCAGCCCTGGGCAAGGGCCTGCGGAAGGCCGGCGCGGATCTGTCGCTGGTCTACGGGTTCCTGGGCAAGCTTTGGAACCGGCAGATCAGCGCCCGGTTGCTGGGCGGGCCGATCGAAATCGCCAAGCAGGCCGGCCGCTCGGCGAGCGAGGGCTTCAGCCGCCTGCTGCTGTTTCTGACGATGCTCTCGGCCAACCTGGCGGTCGTCAATTTCCTGCCCATCCCGGTGCTCGACGGCGGGCACATGGTGTTCCTGGTCTATGAACTGCTCCGCGGCAAGCCGCCGAGCGAGGGCGTCGTGGCGGTCTTGAGCTACATCGGGCTGGCGCTATTGCTGACACTGATGATGTTCGTCTTCGGCCTCGACCTCGGCCTGATTCCCCGGCAGTGAGCCGACGGTCACCGATCAGGCGGGGCGCGACCGGTGGTCCCTCACGGTGACGGCGAGCAGCCCGGCCGCCGTCGCCGCCAGCGCGGCCGTGGCAGCGAAGGCGATCGCCGGCCCGTCAGGGCCGCGGTCCCACAGCCAGCCCGCGAGCAGTCCGGCGGGCAGGGCCATCAGGCCTTGCACGAGCGTGTACCAGCCGAAGGCGGCGCCGTGGCGTCCGGCAGGTGAGAGTGCCGCCACGAGGGCCCGCTCGGCCGGTTCCGCGACGCCGTATGCCGCCGCCACGCCGAGCATGCAGGCGACGGCCCCGGGCAGGGACGCCGACCAGGCGAGTCCTGCGTAGGCGGCGGCGAAGCCGAGCCAACCGGCCACCAGCGCCCGCCGTGGCGCCAGGCGATCGACGAGCGGCCCGGCCCAGGCTGCCACCACACTCTTGACGGCGCCGATGCCGAACCAGACCAGCGGCACGAGCGGCTGGGCGACCCCGAGATCTTCGGCCCTGCGGAGCAGAAACAACTCGCTTGCCGCCCCGAGGGCCCATACCGCGACGCACCCGAGGAGCGACCACTGGGCGCCCGTGAGCGTCGCCAGCGCGGGTCCGCCGGCGGCCGCCTGCCGGGGCGGGTCGCGGACGAACTTTCCGATCACCGCCAGCGTGATCAGCCCGGGCACGATGGTGAGCAGAAACAGCGTCCGCTCGGTGCCGGGAAAGGCGAGCAGGCAGAGCATGGCCACGAGCGGGCCGAGCGCCGCGCCGGCGTGGTCCAGCGCGCGGATGTGGCCGAAGGCGCGGCCCCGGACTTCTTCTCCCACGAGGTCGGTGACCAGCGCGTCGCGGGGCGCGGAGCGGATGCCCTTGCCGAAGCGGTCGATGGCCCGCACGACGACCGCGGCCAGCGGCGTCGCGACGAGGCCCATGGCCGGCCGCACGACCGCCGACAGCCCGTAGCCGGCGATCACCAGCGGCCGCCGGCCGATGCGGTCGGAGAGCCCGCCGGCGAACAGCCGGACCACGGCGGCCACGGCGTTGGCGATGCCGTCGAGCAGCCCGACGTCGATCGCGGAGCCGCCCAGGGCCTTCACGAAGTTCGGGAGGAGCGGATAGATCGCCTCGCTGGAGAGATCGGTGAGGAAACTCGTCCAGCCCAAGGCCCGGACCGTGGCGGGCAGTTTCCCCACCCCTTCGCGAGACCGGTCACCGAGTGGCATGGTTTGAGGCTCACACGCAGGTGTTCGTGGGTCGGGGGTGCCCCTGCGATGTCTCCGGACGTTCGCTACGGCCTTCCAGGCCGCCGCTCACTGCATGTCCGCTGCGCTCCGGCATCCGTGCCTTCGCTTGCTCCCATAGCCCGGCGACATCGCAGGGGCACCCCCTCCCGCCGCGTGTACGATCGGCCTCGTCCGTCGGGGCCAGCCGGGGATCGTGTCACTGCCGCTCGGTGCCCGTGTCGAGCACCGCCATGAAGGCCTTCTGCGGGATGTCGACCGAGCCGATGCTCTTCATCCGCTTCTTGCCCTCCTTCTGCTTCGCCCACAGCTTCTTCTTCCGGGAGATGTCGCCGCCGTAGCACTTGGCGGTGACGTTCTTCCGCATCGCCGAAATCGTCTCCCGGGCGATGACCTTCGTGCCGATCGCCGCCTGCAACGCGATCTCGAACATGTGGCGGTCGATCTCGCCGCGGAGCTTCTTGACGATCGCCCGGCCGCGGCGGTCGGCGTCCCGGCGGTCGCAGATGATCGACAGCGCGTCGACCTTCTTGCCGCCCACGAGGATGTCGAGCCGCACCAGGTCGGCGGGAAAGTAGCCGACGAGCTCGTAGTCCATCGTGCCGTAGCCGCGGGTCACGCTCTTGAGCTTGTCGTGCATGTCATAGATCACCTCGGCCAGCGGCAGGTCGAAGGACAGCATGGCGCGGGTGGGGGAGAGATACTCCGTCTTCAGGTACGTGCCGCGGCGGTCGGTGCACAGTTGCATGATCGGGCCGATGTACTCGACGGGCACGAGGAAGTTCGTCCGCACGATCGGCTGCCGGAACTCCTCGATCTGGCCCGATTCCGGCACGTCCTGGGGATTGGTGATCTCGATCGTCTCCCCGTCGGTCTTGAGGATCTGGTAGGTGACGTTGGGGGCCGTCTGGACGAGGTCGAGGTCGGCCTCCTGCTCGAGCCGCTGCTGGATGATCTCCATGTGCAGCAGGCCGAGGAAGCCGCAGCGGAAGCCGAAGCCCAGGGCCTCGGAGCTCTCCGGGGCGTACTCGAACGACGGGTCGTTGATCGCCAGCTTCTCCAGTGAATCGCGGAGCTCCTCGAAGTTCTCGCCTTCGCTGGGATAGAGGCCGCAGTAGACCATCCGCTGCGGCGGCTTGTAGCCGGAGAGCGGGGCGGCGGCCTGGTCGCCGGGGATCGTGACCGTGTCGCCGATGTGGACCTGCTTCACGTCCTTGATGTTGCAGACCAGATAGCCCACCTGGCCGGCCACGAGCTCCTCGCAGGCCCGTCGCTGGGGGACGAACTGGCCGAGCTCGAGCACGTCATGAGTCACGCCCGTGCGTAGGAAGCGGATCTTCTGCCCCTTCTTGATCGTGCCGTCGAGGAGCCGCACGTAGGTGATCGCGCCGCGGTAGGAATCGTAGTGACTGTCGAAGATCATCGCCCGGAGGGTCGCCTGCGGATCGCCCTCCGGCGGCGGGATCCGCTCCACGATCGCGGCCAGCAGGTCGTCGATGCCGATGCCCGTCTTGGCGCTGGCCCGGATGACCTCGGCCGGTTCGATGGCCAGGCTCTGTTCCATCTCGGCGAGCACCTCGTCCACCCGGGCATGCACGAGGTCGACCTTGTTGATCACCGGCACGATCGCCAGATCCTGGTTGATCGCCGCGTAGGCGTTGGCCACCGTCTGGGCCTCGACCCCCTGGAAGGCGTCCACGAGGAGCACCGCGCCTTCGCAACACGCGAGACTCCGGGAGACCTCGTAGTGGAAGTCCACGTGGCCGGGCGTGTCGATCAGGTTCAGTTCGTAGAGCTCGCCGCCGTGGCGGTACTCCATGCGGACCGCCCGGGCCTTGATGGTGATGCCCCGCTGCCGCTCGAGCTCCATGTCGTCGAGCATCTGCTCCTTGAGCTGCCGCTTTTCCACGGTGCCGGTCCGTTCCAGCAGCCGGTCGGCCAGGGTGCTCTTGCCGTGGTCGATGTGGGCGATGATCGAGAAGTTGCGGATGTGTTTGCAGTCGATGGGCATGCAATGCATTCTACCCGCGCCGGTGGGCGAGGCGGGCGAGGCCGGCGGCGCCGATCGAGCCGGCGTCGCCCCCGAGGTCGGCGTAGCGGATCACCGTCCGTTCCGCGAGCACGGGGAAGGCCCGCGCCCGGACCTCGGCCCGGATCCGCTCGATAAAGGCTTTTCCGACCGGATCGGCCGCGCCGCCGAAGGTCATGGCGCCGCCGAGGATCACGGCCGCCGGGTCGATGGTGTGCATGAGCGTCACGATCCCGATGCCCAGCCAGCGGGCGGCGTCGAGGATCAGGTCCATGGCCAGTGGGTCCCCGGCCGCGGCCGCCCGGGCGATGAGGATCGGCGACAGGGCATCGCCTCCGGCCACGGCGTCGGCCAGCGGGCCGCGGCCGCCGGCGGCGAGGGCCGCCCGGGCAGCCGCCACCAGGGCGGTGGCGCTGGCGTAGGCCTCGAGGTCGCCCTGGTGGCCGAACGGGCAGGTGCGGGCGGTGGGCGAGGTGTCGACGATGATGTGGCCGCACTCCGAGCCGTGGCTGTGGGCCCCCTCGACGTTGGTGTCGCCGATGATGATGCCGCCGCCGACACCGGTGCCGAGCGTGAGGAGGATGAGGCTGGCATACTCGCGGCCCGAGCCGACCCAGAACTCGCCGTAGGCGGCGGCGTTGGCGTCGTTGGCATAGGTCACGTCGCGGCCGCAGTGCACCGCCACGCGGTCACGGATCGGGAAGTTGTCCCAGCCCGGTAGGTTGCCCGCGCGGAGGATCCGTCCGCTGGGCAGGTCCTGCGAGCCAGGCGTGCCCAGGCCAACGCGGGCAATGTCGGTGGCCGCCACCCCGGCCATGCCCGCGAGCACGTGCACCGCGCCGCCCATCCGCGCGGCCGCGTCCTCGGGCCCGCGATCGACATGGGTCGGCTCGGTGTGGAAGGCCAGCATCCGGCCGGCGTCATCGACGAGCGCGGCCTTGATGTTGGTGCCTCCGAGGTCGATGCCCGCATAGAGCGGCGGCGTCGCCTCCGCGAGCGGCACGAGCCGGCGGCCGGTGGTGACGGTCACAGGTCGGCCGCGGCCGGCAGCCGGCCCGTCTCGACCGGCGTCGTGGGGCCGGTGCAGGCCTTCATGAACTCGACGAGATCGGCCTGCTCCTGTTTGGTCAGGTTCAGCGGCTTGATCTTGTCACTCAAGTGCGGATTGGCATGGCCCCCCTTGTCGTACCACTCCACGACCTCCTCCAGCGTCGCCACCGAGCCGTCGTGCATATAGGGCGCCGTCAGCGCCACGTTGCGGACGGTGGGCGTCTTGAAAGCCCCGGTGTCGGCCGGGTCCTTGGTGACCACGAACCGGCCGAGATCCGGCTCTGGCTTGTTCATGCCGATGCCGATGTTGTGGTACTTCTCATCGGCCAGGTTCGCCCCCACGTGGCAGGCCGAGCAGTTCGCCTTGCCAAAGAACAGTTCCCGGCCCCGCTGGGCCGATTCGCTCATCGGGTGGGCCGCGGCGGCCGCCTTGACGGTGGCGTACTTGGCCGCCAGTTCGGCGTCGTCGGCGATGTCCTCCGCATCGAGCTTCGCAAACGGCAGCAGTTCCTCGTGGTAGTCGTACGGAGCAGGGCCGGTGACGATCGTCCGCTCGAAGGCGGCGATCGCCTGGCCGACGCGGTCGATCGTCAGCTCCCCGAAGATCGCGTCGAACTGCTTCTTGTAGACGGGGATCTCGCCGAGCCGCTGGACCACGCCTTCGTGCGTGAAGCCCATCTCGATCGGATTGGCGATCGGGCCCACCGCCTGCGCCTCGAGCGAATCGACGCGGCCGTCCCAGAACTGCTTGCCGGACAGGATGCGGTTGAACGAGACGGGGGAGTTGCGGCCTCCCTTCTGCCCGCGGATGCCGACGCCGGTGGCGGTGTGGGCCGTGTAGCCCATGGCCGGGTCGTGGCAGGATGCGCAGGAGACCGTCGCGTCGGCGGAGAGCCGGGTGTCGAAGTACAGCTGCCGGCCGAGCTCGATCTTCGCCCGCGTCAGCGGGTTCGTGTCGAGACCGGTGATCTGCTTGGCGCCCTGCGACAGACCCAGCGGCAGCACGGGGTCGAGGGTCACGAAGTTCTTTGGGTCCGCCAGCCAGCGGTCGACCTGTTCGCTCGTGATCGGCCCCGCGCCGGGAACGCCGGATGTCAGCGTGGCATCGCCGAGCACGATCGTTTCCCGCGCCGGCGTGGCCGCCGGGATCGAGCGGGCCGCCTCGTCGATCGTGCGATCGGCGGCGGCCACGCGCTTGTCCACCTCCTGCCGGGCGGCGGCGGCCTGGGCGGCGATGGTCCCGGGGGCGACCGGCTGGGCCGGCTTGTCAGCCGGCAGCATCTCGATCGTCTCGATCTCCACCACCTCGCCCTTGGGTGCCGGACCGCCGGCGGGCGCGCAGCCGATGAACAGTGCGAGGACACAGCCAACGCCGCCGAGTTGCAGACGCTGGGTCGGGAACGAGTCGTTCATGGCAGGATCTCCTGGGCCGCGGGGTTCATACCGCCGCGAACGGCAAATTCTAACCGCTCCGGCCCGGCGGCAACATGGCCGGCGTCGGCAGTCTGGGACGGCGGGGTCAGTCGTCGTCCGCGAGGTCGGTCGTGGCCAGCCACTCGAGTTCCCCCGGCTGGCCCGGGCCATCGTCGAGTCGGATCGCTGCCACCGCCCCTTTCTGCATACGGATCGCCGCCGACCCGTCGCCGATGGTCAGGGCGACGAGCCGGCCGACGCAGGGTGCATGCCCCACCCAGGCGATCCGTTCGGCATCCTGGCGGATCGTCCACGCGACGAGCCGCTGCCAATCGGAGCCCGGCGCCAGGGCGTCGACCACCTCGATGGGTGGCCGGGAGGCAAGCGCCTCGGCGAGGACCTCCGCCGTCTGTCGGGTCCGGACGAGCGGGCTCGTGGCGATGAGGTCGATCTCCATGCCGGCCGCCCGGAGCCGGCGTACGAGCCGCTCGAACTTTCGTCGGCCCTTCTTTGTCAGCGGCCGGTCATGGTCGCCGCCACCGTCGGGCGCATGGTCCTCGGCGACGGCATGGCGGATTACGTAGAGCTGGGTGGTGAGCGCGGGCATGCACGGCGATTGTGCGATCGCGAGCCCGCCGCGGCAAGGTCACGCCCGCCGCCAGAGGGCATCCCAGGGGATGCCGGCGGCCGTGACGGCCGCCGCGGCCTGGCCGCGCCAGCGGGCCGCGTCCACGGGATACCCGGCCGTCGCCGCGAGCGTGGGATCGAGGCCGGACCAATGGGCGTTGAACGCCCGCATCGCCAACTCGCGGACGTACTTGGCCGTCATGCTCGCCACCGCCACCGGCGTGCGCGACTCGCCCCCCACGCTGAACTCGACGTGGCACGCCGCCGCGGGTAGAGCGTAGACACTCCGCGTGGCCGTCTCCTCGACGGCCTGCACGAGCGGCGCACCGAAGTGCCGGGCCACGAGCGGTGCATATCGCCGCCGGCCTCCGTGGCGGTCGCACCACACGAGCGTCGGCCCGCCGCCGTGGGCCGCGAGCTCTGCCGCGAGCTGGAGCGTCGTTTGCGAGAGGATGTCCGACTTGTTGAGCCCGGCGTCGAGCAGGCCGTTGAAGGTCGCCGGCTGGATGACGCGGCACCGGATGGCCACGAGGCGGGCTGCCGCCAGCCGCGGGCCGAGCCGCGTCGTCAACGCCAGGCAGGCGTCGGCGGCCGTTTCCGCGGGCAGCGCTGTCAGCGCGAGCTGGGCCGCTTCCGGCGACGCGGGCTCCGGGCTGCCGTCACACCCGAGGGCGGCGGCGAGATCCGGCCACGACCGGGGCAGTCCGCCGGCGGCCAGCCCCACCGCCACCAGCGCCCCGCGCTCGAGCGCGGCGAAGCCGGCACCGCCGCGATAGATCCGCTTCGAGTCGCCCCACAGCGGGCCGTCATGGTCGATGCCGGCCTCCGCGACGGCCTGCGCCAGCACCCGCTCGGCATCGGCCGCGTCGGCCGCGACCCGCCAGGCGGTCGCCGCCACCACCAGCGGGCCGAGATTCGGCCCGTAGCCCGCCTCGTCGGTGCCGATGACGAGCGTCATGAACCGGCCGGCGGCGGGAACTGCCGCGCATATTCGTAGATGGCGATCGCGGCGCTGGTGGCGGCGTTGAGGCTGTGCGGCAGGCCGGCCATCGGGATCTCGGCGACGCGGTCGAGCCGGGCCAGTTCGTCGGCTTCCAGACCGGTTCGCTCGTTGCCGATCACCAGCGCTGTCCGCGGTGCGAACCGAAACGTGAACAGCCGCTCCGACCCGGTCGTCTGTTCCAGGCCCACGATCTGATAGCCGTCGGCCCGCAGCCGGTCGAGGACCGGCGGCAGGCTGCGATGCACCTCCAGCGCGACCGAGTCGGCCCCGTCGCGGGCGATCCGCTCGTGGAGCCGCGCGGCCCCGCAGGCGATCACTCGGCTGATGCCGAAGCAGCCACAGGTGCGTACGATGTGCGACAGGTTCACGTGGCTGCGCATCGCCGCGCAGGCGACGACGAGTTCCCGCGGTGCGGCGAGTTGTTCCGGAGGCTTGTGACGAATGTGGGCGAAGCGGTGCATGGCAGTTGCGCGAAAGGCGGACGATCAGGCGGCATTCTCGTGCATCGTCGGCCGCGCGGGAATCCTGGCCCTCGTCCTGGCGGTGGGCGGGGCGGGCTGTAGCCGGTCCCCCGTCGCGCCGCCCCCGGCCTTGAAGCTGGATCTCGTCGATCACGCCGCACTCATGCAGCGGGTCCGAGGCCACGCGGGGAAGGTCGTCGTGCTCGACTGTTGGAGCACGTCCTGTCCGCCGTGCATCCGCGAGTTTCCCGGGCTCGTGCGGCTTGCGGCCGCCCATCCGCAGGCCGTCGCCTGCCTCTCGCTCTCGTTCGACTACGAGGGCATCGGCAGCCCGGAGGAGGCGGCGGAGCGGGTCCGCGGGTTCCTCGGGTCGGTGGGCGCCGCGGGGATCGAGAACCTGATGTCCCGCGAGGAGGCCGATGCGATGTACCGCCGGCTGGAACTCGACAGCGTGCCGGCCGTCTACGTCTGGCGCCAGGATGGTTCGTTGGCCCGCCGGTTCGACGACGACGATGCGAAGCGGCGGCTCGGCCGGCCGTTCACATACGCCGATGTCGAGGCCGAGGTGCAGGCCTGCCTGGGCAGGTGACTTTTCGGAATCACGAAACGAGGACGCCTCCCCTGTAGCGGCGGTCTCCGACCGCCGAATCCGGTCGGATTTCAAGCCCCGGGCACGACGGTCAGAGACCGCCGCTACAGAGGAGGGCACGACGGTCAGAGACTGCCGCATCATCGAAACGCGCGCCTCTCCGTCGAGACCACATGCCGTCGTGCCGTTACAATGCGGCCGAACGAGGAGGCCGAACTATGGGCGGCGGAGCGAAAAACGACCGGCGGCGTTTCGAGAAGGACTCGCGCACGGCGGTAGCCACCGGGCCGGCCCCGGTCCCGCGGGCCGACGGTGACACGGTCTGGAACCCATTTCCCGGCTGGATCGAGACGATCGAGTCGATCGTCGTGGCCTTCACGCTGGCGCTGCTCTTTCGCGGCTTCGAGGCCGAGGCGTTCGTGATCCCGACGGGTTCCATGGCGCCCACGCTCATGGGCCGCCACAAGGATCTCGCCTGTGCCGCCTGCGGCCGCGACTTTCGCGTCGGCTGCAGCACGGAGGAGGACGAGCAGTCGCAGAGCCTGCGGACGGAGCTTGCCCGGCTGGAGCGGGAGGCGGCCACGCTCGGTCGCACCGTCGGTGACACCACTGCGGCCCCCCGCGACCGCGAGGCCGCTCGCCGTCGGCTGGACCTGATCGAGAGCGACCGCGGGCCACTGGCGGAGTTGCGGGCCCGGCTGACGAGCAAGATGGTGCCGGCCGCCCGGTGTCCGAACTGCGGGTTCGTCACCGATCTCATGGAGAACCAGCCCGGGAAGGGGCGTGTCTACAAGTGGGACTACCCGTCGTTCAGTGGCGACCGGATTCTCGTGGACAAGTTCGCCTTTGACTTCAAATCTCCCGACCGCTGGGACGTGGTGGTGTTTCGCTATCCGGAGGATGCCAAGACCAACTACATCAAGCGGCTCGTCGGGCTGCCGAATGAGACGGTGCATATCGCCGGCGGCGACCTGTGGACCAGCCGGGGCGACGAGCGGCCGGTGATCGCCAGAAAACCGCCGGAAAAACTGCGGGCGATGCTGCAGTGCGTGCATGACAGTCGGCACGTGGCGCCACAGTTGCTGGCGGCCGGCTGGCCCCTGTGCTGGGCAGACTGGGCGGCGCCGGAGGCAGCGGCCGCATGCCGGTGGACGACGGCCGACGAGGGCCGCTCGTGGACAGCCACATGCGGAGAGGGGGGCACGGCGCGGCTCCGATATCGGCACCTCGTCCCCATGGCCGAGGATTGGGCGGCGGTCGCGGCGGGGCAGCCGCTTGCCGACCGTGCCCGGGCGACTCGCGTCACCGACTTCCAGCCCTACAACGCGATCGCCACACAGCCCCACCCGGTGGGAGACCTGGCAGTCGAGTTCCGGCTGGAGAGCCGGCGGGCCGGCGGCATGGTCACGCTGGACCTGGTCGAGGACGGCCGGCGGCATCAATGCCTGCTCGATCTCGGTGCCGGCACGGCGCGGCTGGAAAGCCCCTCCCTGGCGGCGGCCGCCACGGCCGCGACGCCGGTTCGCGGCAGCGGTCGCTGGGACGTGCTCTTCGCCAACGTGGACGACGAACTGACGCTCTTCATCAACGGGCGGCGGATCGCGTTCACCGGTTCGGCGGCGTGGGCGGCGGAGATGGGGGCCGAGGTCGAGGCGCGGGAGGTAGTCGATCCCGCCCCAGGCAGCGACGCGCCGCATGACCTGGCCCCGGCGGGCATCGCGGCCAGCGACGCCGACATCACGGTGTCCGGCCTGCGGGTGCTGCGCGACATCTACTACATCACCGCCGTGGACGTGGCCCGCAGCGGACAGATCATCGAGGAGTCCGTCCTCCACTTCCCGCTCGGCCCGGACCAGTTCCTGGTGCTCGGCGACAACTCCGCCGCCAGCAAGGACAGCCGGCTGTGGCTGGAGGGGCATCATGTCGATCGCAGCCTGCTCATCGGCCGGGCGCTGGTGATCTTCTGGCCGCACGCCATTCCCGCGAAATGGGGCATTCCGGTGAAGTTGGGAGGCTGGGAAGTGCGGTTGCCCTGCTGGCCCAACTTCGGGAGGATGGGTTTCGTGCGATAGGCGGACCGCGGAGCAGGTCCGCCCGGCCCCAGGGAAGGATTCGATGCCGCTGCTCTCGGTCGAAGGGCTCGTGAAAAATTACGGCCGCCGGCGGGTCGTGGACGGCGTGGACTTCCACGTCGAGACCGGCGAGATCGTGGGCCTGCTCGGGCCCAACGGCGCGGGCAAGACGACCAGCTTTCGCATGACCTGCGGGATGGTGATCCCCGACTCGGGCCGTGTGTGCCTCGACGACGAGGAGATCACCGACTGGCCGATGTACAAGCGGGCCCGCGATGGCGGCATGGGCTACCTGGCCCAGGAACAGAGCGTGTTCCGCAAGCTGACCGTCGAGCAGAATCTGCTGGCGATCATGGAGCTCGTCGGCATGGCTCCCAAGGAGCGGCGGCGGCGGTGTGAGGAGCTGCTCGAGCAGTTCGACATCGTGAAGATCCGCCGCTCGCGGGCCCACTACATCTCGGGGGGTGAGAAGCGGCGGCTGGAGATCGCCCGCTGCCTGGTCACGGAGCCGCGGATCATCCTCCTCGACGAGCCGTTCACGGGCATCGACCCGGTCACGATCCACTCCATCCAGAAGATCATCAAGGGCCTGCGGGACGACGGGATTTCGATCCTGATCACCGACCACCGCGAGCGGGAAACGCTGGCGATCACCGACCGCAGCTACGTGATCCGGGCCGGCAAGGTGCTCTGCCACGGCACCGCCCAGGAGGTGCTCTCCAACCCCGACGCCAAGAAATACTACTTCGGAGAGAGCCCGGGAGTGGAGGCGGCGTGAAGGTGGCACCGCAGGATGCGGTGCCCGCGTTCCGGCAAGCCGCCGTGCTTTCCGCGAACGCGGAGCATGAACAGGCCATGGATGGCTGTTCATGCGGGAAAGCTGGCGGAGAGAGCCCGGGAGTGGAGGCGGCGTGAAGGTGGCACCGCAGGATGCGGCGTGAGTGATACGCGTCACACGTGAACCGCGTTAGTGACGCTGGTCGGGGCTGCCCACGCCCCATCGCCGGACGTTCGCGGAGGGCATCGTGCCCTCCGCTCTCTCGGATGCAGACTTCGCTCCGCAATCCTTGCTTCGCTTGTCTGCATACGCCGGCTCCTGGGGCATGGGCAACCCCTCCCTGACGGTTGTTGCCCAGGAAAGGTTCGTACGCGAGGCTCACGTGTGAGCCAGATGAGGCACCGCAGGATGCGGTGCCCGCGTTCCGGCAAGCCGCCGTGCTTTCCGCGAACGCGGAGCATGAACAGGCCATGGATGGCTGTTCATGCGGGAGAGCAGGATGCGGTGCCCGCGTTCCGGCAAGCCGCCGTGCTTTCCGCGAACGCGGAGCATGAACAGGCCATGGATGGCTGTTCATGCGGGAAAGCTGGCTGCGGTGCCGGTGTGTCGGGCAGCCGTCAGGCGTGGCCGCCGCGCACCGACAGCCCCTTGGCGGTGAGCACCGCGCCGACGGACATCAGGGCCAGCCCCAGCCACCGGGGCGGCTCGACCACCTTCCGCAGCGGCATGCCCTGCCAGGCCACCGCCTGGCGTTGCCCGCCGTTGCCGAGCTGGGCCGCGACGAACCGGCTCGACCGCTCGTTGAGCGTGAACGACTCGACGAGCCGGAACTGCATGCCCAGCAGAAACAGCAGCAGACCGGCGAGAAGAAGGTGCTGGCGGTTGGGGACCATGGGCAGACTCCGTGGTCGGGGCAACGTCCGACCTGCCTGATCTTCGAACGAGCACCGCAGGCTTCTTCACCCGCCGGTCGATCCGGCCGGTTGGTGCGGGCGTGCGGGAAATCATGACCGCCGCGGTTGTGGCAGGCTGGGCAAGGAAGGGGTGAAGGAATCGAAAATTCCTGGGGAACCGATCGTAGGGATGACGATGGACTTTCCGGATGCGCGTGACCGGACCGTTCCGCGCCCGTGACCTCAGGATGGGTTCTATCGTGAACAACTTCGCCAGACGTCGGGCCGGCTGTGATTGGGCATGGGCAGCGTGCGTCGCCGCGGCGGCGTGGGTCTGCTGCGGGAGTGCCCGGGCCGCAGAGCCGGGACTCGAACTGCGCGACCAGGTCGCCCGCGGAGCGGTGATCGGCGAGAGCGAGGACATCATTCTCGGGCCGGGCACCAACCTGCTGCCCGAGGTCGAGGTCGTGCCCGAGGGTTCCATCGTGGGTGAGTCGGTGCTGGCTGACAGGCCGATCGTGTCGGCGGATGCCCCCGGCATCCTCGACGTCTCCTCGCGCGGCGCCGATGGCATGCTGCTGGAGGACTTCCGGCTCGACGAGATGCCCTTCGAGGCCAGTTCCGGCGACTGGTTCTGGAACGGCGGCTGGTACGTGGCGGGGGAATCGCTGTGGATGGATCGCAGCCGCAACAACCGCCGCGTGATCGCCGAGCAGGCGTACCTCGACCCGTTCGGGAGCGTGCGGACGCTCAAGTTCACCTCCGCGGCGCAGCCCTTCAACGTGGCGCCCGGGGCGCGGGTCACGATCGGCAAGTCGCTGGGCCGCGACTATCTGGATCGCGACCGGGCCTTGGAGTTCATCTACTATGGCGGCATGTCCTACGAGGACGTCGACGGCCGCAACGCGGTCAATAACGGCTTCCTCGTCAGCCCGCTGGCCCCGGTGGCGCCCGGCTTCAACGGCGCGACCGCCTATGCCACGAAGTTCAACTCCGACTTCAACAGCTGGGAGTGGAACTACAAGCTCCGCCGTCGGCTGGGACGGGATCAATTGGTGATGTCGCCCGGTGGCAACTGGACCCGTCACGCCGAGCGGGGCTGGCTGCCCGCCTTGATCGTGGGCACGCGGCTCGCGAACGTCAACGAGCAGTTTTCGCTCTCCTCGAGTCGCGCGGGCGCCACCCAGGACCAGTTCAGCGGCCGCTACCACGTCGATGCGGGCAACTGGCTGTTGGGCCTGAACGTAGGCGGCGAACTGATCAGCCAAAACGAGTTCTATTACTGGGGGCTGCGGGGCCGGGCAGCGCCCGCGCTGACCTTCGCCAGCACCGCGCAGCAGGCCGCGGGGATCGACACCGTGCTGTCGCCGCCCGGCCGGCAGACGGTGGCGTTCAGCGACGAGGCCACGCGGACCGGCCCCGGCTTTATCGGCGACCTGACGCTCATGGCCGGCTGGAACATCACGCCCAACTTCGCCCTCCAGGTCGGCTACGACTTCCTGTGGGTGGCCGGAATGGCGACGGCGACCAGGCAGCTGAACCTCGACAACCGCGATGTGAACGCGATCGACGTCGGCGGACAGACCTTCTACAACGGCGTGTCGTTCGGCTTCTACGGCTCGTGGTGACCGGATGACCGGGAGGCCGGTCAGTCGGCCGCGATGGCGACGGCCGCGGCCTGGCCGGTGGAGCAGAGGTTCACGGCGACCGCCGTGCCGGGACGGCCGGCGAGCGGGCCGCCGGCCACGACATTGACCGGGCAGGTCGGATCGGGCGTCTCGTAGTTGAGCGTGGCCGGCACGAGGCCGCGTTCCAAGCCGAGGACGCTGGCGGCCAGTTCGACGACGCCGCCGGCGGCGCCGAGGTGGCCGAAGGCGCTCTTCGGCGCCGTCACCGGAACGTCTCCCAGCTCGGCGCGGATGGCGGCCGCCTCGGCCCGGTCCATCTCGATCGTGCTCACCCCATGCGCGTTCACGTGTCCGACGCCGGCTGGCTCGAGTCCGGCGGCCGCACAGGCGGCGCGGATGGCGGCCCGCAGCGACGAGCCGGTCACGCCGTGGCGGCGGGCGGTGGGCTCGCAGCGAGCCGCCGCGGCGAGCAGTCGGCCGCGGATCCGGCCGTCGCGGCGCTGGGCGTGGGCCCGCGACTCGAGCAGCAGCGCTCCGGCGCCCTCGCCGTTGACCAGCCCGTCGCGATCCCGGTCAAAGGGCCGCGCGGCCCGACGGCAGTCGTCGGCTCGGTGGGAGAGCAGGGCGTCGCCGCGGGCGACGAGGGCGGTGGGATGCAGCCGACAGCCGGTGCCGCCGACGAGCATCACGTCGGCCCAGCCGCGACGGATCACGCTGGCCGCCTCGGCGATCGCCAGCAGTCCCGACACGTCACCGAGCACGATGGAGTTATTGGGGCCGCGGGCGTCGTGGGCGATCGCCACGTGTGAGGCGGCCATGTTCGGCAGGTGCTTGAGCAGCCAGAGCGGATGCAACTCCTCGTGGATCGCCTCGGCCCAGGCCGGGAACGAGAAGCGGCCGTCGACGGCCGCGCGGCGGTAGGTGCGTTCCAGGTCCTCGAGGTCGGCATAGATCATGTCGCCGCCGAAGACCACGCCGAAGCGTTCGGGGTCGACCTGACCCGCGGTCAGCCCGGCGTCGCCCATCGCCAGGTCGGCGGCGGCGAACCCCATCTGGATTTCACGGCTCATGACCTTGAGGCTCTTGCGCGGGCGGACGAAGAGCTTGGGGTCGAAGTCCGGGATCTGGCCGCCGAAGCGGACCCGCAGGGAGCTGGAGTCGAACAGGTCGATCGGGCGGATGCCGCTCACACCAGCGGCCAGGGAATCCCAGAACGGCTCGCAGCCGATGCCGATCGGGCTGACGACTCCCACGCCCGTGATCACGATGTCTTGCGGCTGCTGCATGGGCTGAATATACGCGGAACCCCGGCCGGGCATGCCCCGAGCATCGCGTTTTGCAGCCGGCGGCGCGTCAGCGGTGCGGGGGATGGGTGGCCCGCCAGTCGGACGGTGCGATCGGGCGTGGGTCGGACCACAGCCCGCGCCGCTGCCGCCGGGCAGCGGCCTCGGCCGCGAGCAGGTCTTCGTCGGGCGCGAAGCCGCCGAACACCCAGGCCAGCCCGTCGGACACCATTTCCCGGTTGATGTCGCGGTCACCGACCCACAGCGTGCCCAAGAGCCTGCCGTGCTGGTCACGGGCATCGCCGCGCACCTGCACGCCCCCGCCGGCGAGCTTGGACGCCAGGGCGGCGCGGGATGCGTCGCCGTAGGGCTGATGATGCTCCGGGGCGTCGATGCCGCGGAGGCGGATTTTGTGCGCGGTGCCGTCGGGGGCGATGCAGGTGACCGTGTCGCCGTCGTGCACGGTCTGCACCCGCCAGGCCGGTCGGCCGGCGGCATCGCGGTCGGGGCACATCGGCGCCACGGCCGCGGTGACGGCGGAGATCACCGCCGCGGTGACGATGTACCAGCCGCGGAGCCGGGGTGGCAGCCCGCGGGGCGGTGGCGGGAGTTTCACGGGACGCATCCCGACTATTGCATCCGGCCGCGCCGGCCGCGGTCAAGCCGCGGGCCAGTGCCGGCCACGGCGCCGGTCAGCCCACGTCGTCATCGTCGCTCTCGCCGTCGCGCTCGTCGGCGTAGGGGTCGCGCACGCAGGCGGTCTCGGCGCAGAAGTCCGCCTCCTCGGGATCGCACAGCAGCGAGAGGAGCGAGTTCTTTTCGCTCTCGGAGATTTCCGCCAGCCGGAAGCTGCGCAGGATCTCGGGCACCGGATCGACGGCTCGGCCACGGAACTCGACGGTCACCCGGCCCGCACTGGCCTGGTGTCGATGGCCGGCGTGGCTGCACAGCGAGAACAGATCGTCGCGATCCATGGCTCCCTCCCGGATCTCGCCGGGCCTCCCTTTCTCGATCGCGGTGCCAGCGGACCGTGTTCGGACCTGGAGTGTCCGCCGCGATCGTCAGGGTTGCATACGCAACGCGTGAGAAAATGGTTCACATCGGCCGGGGCCGAGCGTCGGCCAGAAATCGGAAATGGGCGATATAGGACTCGAACCTATGACCCCTAGCTTGTCGAGCTAGTGCTCTAACCAACTGAGCTAATCGCCCGCAAAGACCACGGACAGAGTCTTGCGCGTGATCGGGCGCCAGTCAAGCGATTTTCGCCCGGCGGCGAGCCCGCGGGCACTTCGCCTTGCTGCCCCCGCGCCGCGGCGGATACGCTGCGGTTTTCGGCGGAAAATGGCCCCGGCTGCCGTCCGCGTTCCCTCGCCTTCGCATTCCAGCACCACCATGCCCACCGTCCGCTTTGCCGATGGTTCCGTCCGCGACTATCCCGCCGCCACCCGTCTGGCCGAGGTCGTCGCCACAGCCCCCGCGCCGCAGCCCGCACCGCGGAAGCAGTCCCGGCCGATCGCGGCCCTCCTCGACGGCCGGGCGGTGGGCCTCGACATGCCGCTGCCCGCCGCGGACACCGTGACCGTCGAGCCGCTCTTCGCCGGCGACGTCCGGGCCCTGCCGGTGATGCGGCATTCCGCGGCCCACATCATGGCCCGGGCCGTGATGCGGCTCTTCGCGGGCGTCGAGCTGGCCTTCGGCCCCACCACGGGCGACGGCTTCTACTACGACATGCGGGCCACGCGGCCGATCACCGACGACGACCTGCCGGCCATCGAGGAGGAGATGCGGCGGATCATCGCAGCCGACGAGGCCTTCGAGCGGGTGGAGGTGCCGCGGGCGCAGGCCGTCGAGATCGTCCGCGGGCTCAACCAGCCGCTCAAGGCCGAGCACATCGAGACGGGCCTCGCCGCCCACTCCACGCTCTCCTTCTACCGGCAGGGCGAGTTCGTCGATCTCTGCCGCGGGCCCCACGTGGCCAGCCCCGGCTGCATCGGCGCCTTCAAGCTCACGAACATCGCCGGGGCCTACTGGAAGGGGGACGCGAACAACGCCCAGCTACAGCGGCTCTACGGCACCGCCTGGTTCACCCAGGAGGAGCTCGACGCGCATCTGGCGGCGCTGGAAGAAGCCCGCCGCCGCGACCATCGCGTGCTCGGCAAGCAGCTCGACCTGTTCACCACCAGCCCGCTCGTCGGCTCGGGGCTCGTGCTCTGGATGCCCAAGGGGGCGATCCTGCGCGGCACGCTCGAGTCGTTCGTCCGCGAGGAGCTCGCTGCCCGCGGCTACCAGCCGGTCTACACGCCGCACATCGGCAAGGTTGACCTCTACAAGATCTCGGGGCACTACCCATATTACTCCGACAGCCAGTTCAAGCCGATCGCCATGAGCGACGACGAGCAGTACCTGCTCAAGCCGATGAACTGCCCGCACCACACGATGATCTACAAGGCCCGGCCGCACAGCTACAAGGACCTGCCCCTGCGGCTGGCAGAGTTCGGCACGGTCTACCGCTACGAGCAGTCGGGCGAGCTCGGCGGCATGACGCGGGTCCGCGGCTTCACCCAGGACGACGCCCACATTTTCTGCACCCCCGAGCAGGTGGAGCAGGAGGTGGAGGGCTGCATCGACTTCACGCTCAAGGTCCTCTCCAGTCTGGCCTTCGACGACTTCCGCGTCCGGCTCGGGTTCCGCGATCCGACGAGCGACAAATACGTCGGCCCGCCCGAGCGCTGGGCCGAGGCCGAGGCGGCGATCGAGCGGGTGGCCCGGCGGATGAACCTGCCCGGCTGCGAGCCCGAGCCGGGAGAGGCCGCCTTCTACGGTCCGAAGATCGACTTCGTGATCCACGACTCGCTGGGCCGCGAGTGGCAGCTCGGCACGGTCCAGCTCGACTACAACCTGCCGAGCGCCGAGCGGTTCGACTGCGAATACATCGGCGCCGACAACGCCAAGCACCGCCCCGTGATGATCCACCGGGCGCCCCTGGGAAGCCTGGAGCGGTTCGTGGGCGTGCTCATCGAGCACTTCGCCGGCGCGTTCCCCTTGTGGCTGGCGCCCGAGCAGGTGCGGGTGATTCCGGTGAGCGAGAAGAGCGAAGCGTATGCGAAGCAGGTGCAGGGCCGGCTCGCGGCCGCGGGGCTGCGGACGGGCATCGACCTCGCCGCGGAGAAACTCGGCGCCAAGATCCGCACGGCGCAGCTCGAGCTCATCCCGATGATGGTCGTCTGCGGCCCGCGGGACGAGGCGGCCGGCACGGTGAGCCTCCGCGACCGTGTGGACGGCGACCTGGGGGCGATGAGCCTCGAGGCCGCGGTGGAGCGGCTCCGTGACGAGAACGCCCGCCGCGCCGTGCGGCACAAGCCGAAGCCGCTGGCGGTGGCGACGGCACCCGCCGCCGCCGGCGACGACTACTGACAGCCCGCCCGGATTTGTCCGCGGTGGATTTGCCTGCCGCGGCCGTGGCGATATCCTCCTGGGGCACACGCTGGCGGCCCGGAACCCGGGGGATGGCGTGGAATCTCCAGGAGCAGGCGATGCCTTCGTCGATCGACCCGGCCGATACCGCGTGGATGATCGTGGCCACGGCGCTGGTGCTGTTCATGACCCTGCCGGGCCTGGCACTGTTCTACGGCGGCCTCGTGCGTGCCAAGAACGTGCTCTCCGTGTTCGTGCAGTGCTTCGCACTGGCGGGCCTGATGACGCTCCTCTGGATCGGTTTCGGCTACAGCCTCGCCTTCGGCGACGGCGGCCGGTGGCAGGCCGTCATCGGCAACCTCGACAAGGCGCTGCTCGCGGGCGTCAGGCCGACGGCCGTCTCCGGCACCATCCCGGAGTCGCTGTTCGTCGCCTTCCAGATGACGTTCGCGATCATCACGCCGGCCCTGATCGTGGGCGCCTTCGCCGAGCGAACGCGGTTTTTGGGCATGCTCCTGTTCTCGGCTCTGTGGTTCACGTTCTCCTATCTCCCGATCTGCCACATGGCCTGGGCTGGCCCGGGTTCGCTGTTCCACGGGTGGGGCGTGCTCGACTTCGCCGGCGGCACCGTGGTGCACGTCAACGCCGGGATCGCCGGCCTCGTGACCTGCCTGATGGTGGGCCGCCGCAGCGGGTATCCCCGCGAGGTGATGCGGCCGCACAACCTGCCGTTCGCGGTGATGGGCGCCGGCATGCTGTGGGTGGGCTGGTTCGGCTTCAACGCCGGCAGTGCGCTCAAGGCCGACGGCACGGCGGCCATGGCGCTGCTGGTGACCCACGTCGCCGCAGCCACCGCCACGGTCGTGTGGATGGCGATCGAACTCGGCACGCACGGCAAGGCGTCGGCGCTCGGCGTGGCCACCGGCGCGGTGGCCGGGCTGGTGGCGATCACGCCGGCCAGCGGCACGGCGGGCCCGCTGGGGGCTGTGGCGATCGGGGCGGCCTCCGCGCTGGCCTGCTACTCCTTCGCGACGACGATCAAGCAGCGGTTCGGCTACGACGACACGCTCGACGTGTTCGGCGTCCATGGCGTCGGCGGCATCGTCGGCGCGGTGCTCACCGGCGTGTTCGCCGCCGCCGAATGCGGTGGGGTGGGGCTGGCCGAAGGGGTGACGATCGGCGGCCAGGTGTGGGCGCAGGCAAAGAGCATCCTGGTGACCGCCGTCTGGAGCGGCGTCGTATCCGCGATCGCCTTCGCGATCATCGATCGCTTCGTCGGCATGCGGGTGGCGGTCGAGGTCGAGCGCGGCGGCCTCGACCTCGCCGAGCATCATGAACAGGCCTACGAGATCGTGTGATCCGGGGTGAATCCCCGGCCAGAGCCATGCCGCGGTTCGCGATCCTCGAGCACACCGGCGCCCCCGACGATCCGGCGGGCATCCACTACGATCTCCTGATCGAGTCCGGCGCGGTGTGTCGCACCTGGCGGCTCGCCGCGGTCCCGCGGCCCGGCGGTCCGCCCGTGCCGGCGGTCGAACTGCCGGCTCACCGCCGCGCCTGGCTCGAGCACGAGGCGGGAGAGGTCTCTGGCGGTCGCGGCTTCGCGCGGCGGATCGATGCGGGGCGGTATGAATCGGCACCGACCACGGCTGTCGCCACCGGCCCCGGCGGCACGATCGACGTGGCCCTGCACGGTGCTCGCGTCGTCGGCCGGCTCGTGCTGTGCCGCCACGACGACGGCTGGACGGCGGCGCTGACCGGGCACGCCCCGCAAACCCCGGCGTAGCACGGCGTCGCGGGTATCATGGGGCATCCCCGGAGAGAGCCTCATGAAGCCCCGCGAAGTGCTCGCCCTGTGCCGCGAGAAGGAAGTCAAGGCGATCGACCTGCGGTTCACCGACTTTCTCGGAGCCTGGCAGCACTTCACGATCCCCGTCGCCAAGCTCGAGGAGGACACCTTCGAGGACGGCCTCGGCTTCGACGGCTCGAGCATCCGCGGCTGGCAGGCGATCAACGAGAGCGACATGCTGCTCGTGCCGGTGCCGACGACCGCCTTCGTCGACCCGTTCGCGTCGATCCCCACCTTGGTCATGATCTGCATGGTGCAGGATCCGATCACGCGGGAGGATTATTCCCGCGATCCGCGGAACATCGCCCGCAAGGCCGTCAACTATCTGAAGAGCACCGGCATCGCCGACACCTGCTTCATCGGACCGGAGGCCGAGTTCTTCGTGTTCGACGACGTGCGGTTCGACCAGAACGCCCACGAGGGCTACTTCCACATCGACTCCGCGGAGGCCGAGTGGAACCGCGGCCGCGCGGAAGGGCCGAACCTCGGCTACAAGCTGCGGCACAAGGAGGGCTACTTCCCCTGCCCGCCCGCCGACCAGCTCATGGACCTGCGCAACGAGATGATGCAGACCATGATCCAGTGTGGCATCGACGTCGAGGCCCAGCACCACGAGGTGGCCACGGCGGGGCAGTGCGAGATCGACATGCGGTTTCAGGAGCTCGTCCGCATGGCTGACCAGGTGTGCCTCTACAAGTACATCGTGCGGAACGTGGCCCGGCGGCACGGCAAGACCGCGACCTTCATGCCCAAGCCGATCTACGGCGACAACGGTTCGGGGATGCACACCCACATCTCGCTGTGGAAGGACGGCCAGCCGCTGTTCGCGGGCACGGGCTACGGCGGCCTCTCCGAGATGGGCCTGCATGCCATCGGCGGCATCCTCCGCCACGCCCCGGCCATCCTGGCGATCTCCAATCCGACGACCAACAGCTACAAGCGGCTCGTGCCGGGCTACGAGGCGCCCGTCAATCTGGCCTACTCGCAGCGGAACCGATCGGCGAGCTGCCGGATCCCGATGTACTCGGCGAGCCCGAAGACGAAGCGGGTCGAGTTCCGCTGCCCGGATCCCACGTGCAATCCCTACCTGACGTTCGCCGCGATCCTGCTGGCGGCGATCGACGGCATCCAGAACAAGCTCCATCCTGGCGAGCCCCTGGATCGCGACATCTATGACATGCCGCCGGAGGAGCTGGCCGGCGTGCCCAAGGCCCCGGGCTCCCTCGACGAGGCCCTCGACGCCCTGGAGCGGGACGGCGACTTCCTCCTCCGTGGCGACGTGTTCACCGACGACGTGATCGCCACCTGGCTGAAATGGAAGCGGGAGCGGGAGATCGCGCCCATGCGGCTCCGTCCGCACCCCTACGAGTTTTGCCTGTATTTTGACGCGTGAACGGTGGCCCCGATCCGTCGCGGAGTGGCGGCCACGGCGGGCGCATGGCTCGTGCACCGCAGCGCCGCGGACGACGGTTTGACGCCGGCGTCCAGCCGTGCTTGACGCCCTTGCCGCTGTGGTTCAACGTTACGGCATGGCCACCGATCCGCCCCGCGTCGTCATCGACCTCGAGAAACTCCGGCACATCAACTGCGGGCTCGGCCGGTTCTCGCTGCACCTCGCCGCGGAATTGCTCCAGGTCGCCCCGGGGCGGTTTCGTCCGGTGTTCTTCCTCCCGGCCGGCGCCGAGCGGCATCTGCCGCCGTCGGGCTACGACCGGCTCGATGTCGCCTTCTGGAAGAAGGAGGGGCTCGCACGGCTGGTGCGGCCCGTGGCCCGCCACCTCATGCCGCCGGCGGACGTCGCCCTGTGGCATGTCACGAATCAGACCTCGAAGTACCTGCCGCTCGACCCGCGGGTCCCGGTCGTGCTCACGATCCACGACCTGAGTTTCCTGCACGAGGCTCCGCGGGAGGGGCGGGAACGGGAGATCGACCGCAAACTGGCCGCGATCCGGTGCAAGGCGGACCGGGCGACGGCGATCGTGACCGACTCCGAATGGGTGGCCGACGACGTCCGGCGGCACGTGCCGCTCGGTGACCGACCGGTGCACGTGGTGCCACTGGGCATCGCGCCGCCGCCGGCCCCGGCCGAGCGCCGGCCCGCCTGCGTGCCGGAGGGCGGCTTTCTGCTCACGGTCGGCAACAGCCTGCCCCACAAGAACTTCCACGTGCTCTTCGATCTCCTCGAGCAGTTGCCCGGCGAGCGGCTGGTGATCGCCGGCAAGAAGGCGACGCCCTACGGCCAGTTCCTCGATCGGGAGGTGGCCCGCCGCGGGCTGGGCGAGCGGGTCGTGCTGACCGGTGAGGTTGCGGACGGCGATCGCCAGTGGCTGTACGAGCACTGCGAGGCGTTCCTGTTTCCCTCGCTCACCGAGGGCTTCGGGCTGCCGGTGCTGGAGGCCATGCAGTGCGGCCGGCCGGTGTTTCTCTCGCGGAGCACGAGCCTGCCGGAGATCGCCGGCCCGCATGGCTTCTACTTCGACTCCTACGCGGCCGACGCGATGGCCGCCGTGCTCCGCGACGGCCTGCGGCGGTTCCGCGCGGATCCCGCGGCCGGAGACCGCTATCGCCGCCATGCCGCCGGGTTCTCCTGGCGGGCGACCGCGGAAGGCTATGCGCGGGTGTACGAGCAGGTGATGCGGCGAAAGTAGGGGTTTTGGCGATGCGAAATGGCATTCCGCCGCCCTGGGCATCCTGCTAATCTCCCCCCAATCGTGGTGATCGGCCGCCGCCGTCCATTGAAGGTCGGCCGGCGCGGCGCCTGCGGAGAAGCCGAGATGAAGAGCCTGTTGCGCCGCTTGGTCGCCCGTTCGTCATCCTGCTCACGCCCGGTGACGCCGCCGCCGATCCGGGCCCATCTGTTCTCGCGCCGCTTTCCGGAGCTCTTCCACCAGCCGACCGCCGCGGGCCGGACGGAGGGCACCGGGATGCTCTCCCAGCTCTGCCGCTACGGCACGCTCGACTCGCGGCCGTTTCGCGACTGGATCGCGCGGCTGCACGACACCTGGGACGCCCACCGCAAGAAGTGGGAGTTGGCCTACATCTGCCAGGCGCTTCAGGAACGGGGCCTGCTCGCGGCGGGCACGCGGGGTCTTGGCTTCGCGGTGGGCGCGGAAAAGCTGCCGTCGCTGCTGGCCGCCCATGGTTGCCGCATCACCGCCACCGACCTGCCGGCCGAGGACGAGCGGAATCGCGCCTGGGCCGCGACCGGCCAGTGGGTCGGCAACCTCGAGGCCCTCAATGCCCATGGCCTCTGCCCGCAGGACGAGTTTCGCGAGCGGGTCGGGTATCGGCCGGTCGACATGAACCACATTCCCGACGACCTCCGGGGCTATGACTTCACCTGGTCGACCTGCTCCTTCGAGCACTGCGGCAGCATCGACCTGGGGCTGCGGTTCCTGGAACGGCAGATGGAGTGTCTGCGGCCGGGGGGCGTGGCGGTGCACACGACGGAGTTCAATCTCTCGTCGAACGACGACACGCTCGCCGAGGGGCCGTGCGTGATCTTCCGGCTCCGCGACATCGAGGACGTCTGCCGGCGGCTGACCGCCCAGGGGCATCACGTCGAGCCGCTCGATCTCGATCCGGGCAGCGACGAGCTCGACCGGTTCGTCGATCCGCCGCCGTACTACGAGTCGGCCAAGGAGCCCTACGGACGGATCAAACACCTGCGGCTCAGCCTCGCCGGCTACGCGTCGACTTCGATCGGCCTCATCATCCGGAAGGCCGCATGATCTCCTACGCGCAGAACTTCGAGGACGTCGTCCTCAACCGGGTGTTCCACGACGTCGAGCACGGCCGGTACATCGACATCGGGGCCTACGACCCCGACATCGACTCCGTCACGAAGCACTTTTACGACCGGGGCTGGTCGGGCGTGAACGTCGAGCCGATCGCACGGTTTCACGAGAAGTTCGTCGCCGCACGCCCGCGGGACTGGAACATCAACTCGGCCGTCGGCGCCGCCGTGGGAGTGGTGCCGTTCCACGAATGGGGCGACTCGGGGCTGTCGACCTGTTGCGACACCCTCGATGAGACCCGCGTGAACCAAATGGGCTTCGAGCGGTCAACGTACACCGTTCCCATGACTACGCTCGCCGCGATCACCGCCCAGCTCGGCGACGTGCCCGTGGACTTTCTCAAGATCGACGTCGAGGGAGCCGAGCGGGACGTGCTCCTGGGGGGTGAATGGCGGGCCTTCCGGCCGCGGGTGATCCTTTTGGAGGCCGTGAAGCCCAAGCTCCCCGGATGCGACGTCTATGGATATGAACCGACCTGGTTCGAGTGGGAAGGGCTGCTGTTCGCCAATGGCTACGAGTTCGGCCTGTTCGACGGTCTCAACCGCTACTACTACCGGCGCGAGGAACCCGCCCTACGGCCACTGCTCTCCTATCCGGCCAACATCACCGATGGCTTCAGGCTCGTACCCAGTCATCACCTCTGCAGCCTCGCCAACGCCGGCTGACGACGTTCCCACGTCCCCTCTCGAGCAAGGCAGATCGTGAGCATCTGGTTTGACGTCAGCGATATCATCGGCTGGCAGTTGCCGCATCTCACCGGCATCCAGCGGGTCAGTGTCGGCATCCTCGACGGCCTGACTGCCCAGGGCTTCCCGTGCTGGCTGGTGCGTTACGATGATCGGCGGCGGGCATTCGTCGTCGTGGAAGTTCAGGAACTGCCCGAGACGATCCGGCGGCATCTGCCGCGGCTCGTGCCCGCGCGGTCATCGGCGCCCGACGAGGTCGGAGCCGTCGGGAATCCCGGCGTCCTCCAGGCTTCGATCGCGGCCGTCCAGCCGGCGGCTGGCAAACCGAGTGCGGCTGCGGAACGGCGGCGGGTTTCCGACCCGGCCACGCAGCGGCTGCGGCACTCGTTCCGGGCGTTCCGGGCGGCGGCGCGGGAACTCCACCACGAGGCGCGGGGCTGGGTCAAGACGCGGCTCCGGCCGCCGGCCGCTGCGGCGGGCCAGCCCGACCCGCTCCCCGCGGTGAAGCTCAGCGTCACCCGTCCTCTGCTGACGAGGAACTGCGGAGCCGACATGCCGTTTGCGGCCGGTGACGTGCTGCTTTCGCTGGGCGCCACCTGGGCACCAGGCGGCCATGCCGAGGCGGCGTCGCAGCTCCGGCAGCGGGGCGTTCGCGTGCTGCGGATGATTTACGACCTGATTCCCGTACTCAAAGCACACTGGGTCTTGCCGGGCTGTGTCGAACCGATCACCGCCTGGGTGCGGCAGCTGCTGACCGAGTCGGATCATGTGTTCACGATCTCCGAGTTCTCGCGGCAGGAGATTCTGCGGTACTGCGCCGAGTGTGGATTGCGCCAGCCCGACATGTCGGTCGTCCGCCTGGGCGACGTGATGGCGGCAGCGGCCGGCGACGAGCCGCCGCCCTTGCCGCGGTTCGTGCCGCGGCGGCCGTTCTTCGTCTGCGTCTCGACCCTCGATGTCCGCAAGAATCACCGGCTGCTCTACGATGCCTGGCGGCAGCTCGCGTCGCGCGACCCGGATGCCTGTCCCGACCTGCTCTGCATCGGAACGCCCCATCTCTACGTGGCGGACCTGCTCCGTGAGATGACGCGCGATCGGCTCGTCAATGGCCGGATCCACCTGCTGCACGGCATCGACGACCGTGAGCTTGCCTGGTATTACCGCCACTGCATGGCCACCATCTATCCGTCGTGGTACGAGGGCTGGGGGCTGCCGGTCGCGGAGAGCCTGGGCCATGGCAAGATCTGCCTGGCATCGAACACCACGAGCATCCCCGAGATCAGTGCCGATCTGCCCGAGTTTTTCGAGCCGCACGACACACGGCGGCTTGTGGATCTGGTGGACCGCGTGCTCCGCGACCCGGTGTGGCGCGAGTGCCGCGAGGACCAGATCCGCCGCACGTTTCGACCTACGGCCTGGACCGAAACGGCGGCGCAGATCATCGGCGTCGCCCAGGCCATGCGGGGCCACCGAAACGTCGCCGCCTGAGTTACGCGAGGAGTCTGAAGAAAGGTCAGGGACATGTCGCTTAAGAGCATGGGTCGATCGATGGAGAAGCGGGTGCTGCGGCCGATGTTCCGCAAGCTGAAGCGCTGGCTGCGGGTCTCGGGCGCCCACGACCGCATCGCCCGGCTGGAGCAGCGGGTCGAGCAGCTGGAGAGCCTGTTCCGTGAGCAGGCTGGACTGCACTACCTGCGGCTCGCCGACGAGGCGGATGCGGACCACCGGGCCGCGGAGGTCGCCCATCGGCGGCGGCCCGCATGACCCGCTTCGTGGCCCGGTCGGGATCCCGCACCTTCCTCGTCGATCTGCGCGTCGCCCAATACAACGGCGACCGCGGCATCCCGGCCTATTGTCAGAGCATCGTCCGTCAGATCTGCGTCGATCATCCCGGCGAGCGGTACCTGTTCCTGTGGGACGACCGCTTGCCGCGGCCTGTCTGGGCGGAGGAGTTCGAGCGGCACGGCACCTGGGTCCTCGAGGACGAGATCGATCGGGGGCAGCAGGGGCGGATCGACGTGCTCCTCACCGCCTGCTTCTTCGTGCCGCTCCACGGCCGCGGCAGCGACTACCTGTATCCGGACTGGCTGCGGCTCCACCAGCCGCATCGTCTGGGCATCGTCTATGACCTGATCCCGTACATCTATCCGGAACGGTATCTCTCCAAGGACGAGGCCCGGCTGCCGTACCTCGACGCCTTTCGCCTCATGCGCCGCTACGACCGGCTGTTCGCCATCAGCCAGGCGACGCGGCAGGACACGATCCGCCTCGCCGGTGTGGCGCCGGAGAAGATCGTCTGCGTGTACGGCGACATCGACCACCGCAAGCGCAGCCTCATCGAACAGGGCGGTCCGGCCGACACGGACGTGGCGAAGCGGTTCGGGCTCCGCGGCCCGTATTGCGTGTACATCGGGGGCGACGACTGGCGGAAGAACATGGACGGCATGGTCTACGCCTTCGCCCACTTCCATGCCCGCCACCCCGACAGGCAACTCGCGATCGTCTGCAAACTGACTCCGGCGCGGATTGCCCGCTTCCAGATGCTGGCCGCGTCGCTCGGCGTCCGGCCGGGGGCGATTGTCTTCACGGGCTACGTGTCCGACGAGGATCTGGTCGCCATCACGCGGCAGGCGGAGATGATGGCGTATCCGTCGCTCTACGAGGGCCTGGGGCTGCCGGTGCTCGAGGCCTACGGCTGCGGAGTGCCGGTGGTCGGCTCGAACACGTCGTCGATCAAGGAACTGGTGATTCCCGAACTGGGATGCGACCCCCAGCAGCCGGCCGCCATCGCGGCCGCCATGGAGCGGCTGATCCGTGAACCGCAGCTCCGCGCGGCGTCGCTCGCCTACGGCAGGCGGCTGCTCGCCGGGCTCGGCTGGCGACCGGCGGCCGCGAAGGTGATGGGACAGCTGCAGCCGCCTCCGCCGGCCGTGTCCACGGGTGAGATCGCTGTTGTGGCTGCCCTGCCGCCGGCACGAACCGCGATCGCACCGTACACGCTGTCGTACTTGCAGTCGCCGTCGTGGCGGACGGACTTCTTCGAAGCCAATCCCGGGCCGGCCTTCGCCGCCGACCACGACCTGCTGCCCGGCAACCGTGTGCTGCCGGCGGAGATCCTCGCGCCGGCCCTCGCCTGGGGCCGGCACGACACGGTGATCTTCGTGCTCGGCAATTCGGCACACCACGTCAAGGTCTTGCAGGCGGCGATCAGCACGCGGCTCGGCTGCCGGCAGCGGCGGCTCGCCTATCTGCACGAGGCGAATCTCACCCTCCTGCTGCGGGCCTATCTCGGCACGCGGTTTTACGACCTGCCGCGCTCGTCACCCGCGGACGGCGCGTCACCCTGGATCAGCCGCGCCCTCGAGGCGTCGGCCGCGATCGGCAGCGGCCTGCAGTTTCTCGCCGAGACGGCGGGGTTCGACGGGCTGATCGTCAACTCTCATGCCTGCCGGGACCTGATTCGCGCCGCGCTCGGGCCGGCCGCCGACCGCTGGGCGATCGATGTGGCCTTCCACCCCGTGGCACAGTCCGCCGCGCCAGACCGATCGCCGGCCAGTGGGCCGTTGCACGTGGGCACGTTCGGCACCGGAGGGGACAGCAAGCGGCTGGATCTCGTCGCCAGGGGGCTCGACTTCCTCGCTCGGACTCGTCCCGTGCGGCTCACCGTTGCCGGCTGGGCCGCAGCGCGGCATTGCCACGCAGCGGGCATCGCCGCGTTGCCGTTCGTCGAAGTTCACGACGCGATCGACGACGAGCGGCTCGAGGAACTGATGCGCACCGTCGACGTCGCGGTGCAGTTGCGGACGCCGACACACGGCGAATCGTCCGGTGCGGTGGCGCGGCTGCTTGGCCTGGGCAAACAGATCGTGGTCACCGGTGAGGGAAGTTTCACGGAGCTGCCGCCGGCCCTGGTCACGTGCGTGCCGGCCTCCTGCGAGCCGGCGCGGCTGGCGGCGGCGATCGAGGCGGCTGCCGGCCGGCGGCCCGACGCAGCCACTGTGCGGGCTGCCTTGGAGCCCTTCTCCTCCCAGGCATTCGAGGCCCGCCTGGCCGAGGTGCTCGGCCTGGAATACCGGGCTGATGTCGCCGCTCCCGCGAAACGTTCGGCGTGATGTCACGACCATGGCAAACCGGGTTGCGATGCCGAGGCGGTTCACCCCCGAACTGGAGACGCGGATCGCCCTCACGCTGTCGTGCCGTGACTGCGATGCGATCACGAAGGTGGCCGCCGCCGGCGCCGTCGTGGAGCAGGATGATGGAGCCGTGCAGGTGATGCACGATGGCACCCTCGTGCGGGCCGATGGGTACTGTGGCGGCTGGATGACGGAGATCATCCGCCGCTTGCGAGGCCATCATGAGCCGCAGGAGGAGCTGATCTTCCACCACCTGCTGCCGCATGCCCGCCCGGGCAGCCTGATCGTGGAATTGGGCGCCTGGTGGGCGTACTACACGGCCTGGTACCTAGGCGCCGTTCCGGGAGCCGAGGCCGTGTGCGTCGAGCCCGATCCAGCCAACCTGGAATTGGGGCGGGCGAACCTAGCGCTCAACGGCCGCACGGCCGAGTTCATCAACGCGGCTCTGGGGGGCGAGTATCGGCCAGAGATCGAGTTTCCCCGGGCGGTCCACGGGGGCACGGTCACCATCGAGAGCCTCGACATGCCGGCCTTGGCCACGCGGCTGCGGTGCCTGCCTGTCGAGATGCTGCACATGGACATGCAGGGCGCCGAGCTGGCGTTCCTCCGGTCCATGCCGCGGGCGGGCACGCCCGTGCGGTTCGTCATGGTGTCGACGCATCACGAATCGATCAGCGGCTCGGCCACGACGCACGCCGACTGCCTGGCGGAATTGCGACGCCAGGGTGCCGTGATCCTGGCCGAGCACGACGTGCTGGAGTCTTACAGCGGCGACGGCCTGATCGCGGCCAGTTTCTCCCGGGATGACGCTGCGATTCCGCTGCCGCCGCTGAGCCGGCACCGGGGGCCAAACCCGCTGTGGCAACCCCGCCGGCGCTGGGATGCGGGCTGGCTGCAGGCCGCGTTGCATGCATGCTCACGGCTGGTGGTCGGGCGAGCGGCGTAAACCCGCCGCCGTGAGCCGCGGTTAGGCCGCGATGCGGCGGTCGCCGCCGCGGATCGCGAGCCGCACGCCGTGCTCGTAGTACCAGCGGAAGTGGCTGCGGACGTTGATGACCAGCGTCCCGACACTGGCCCGGTAGTCCTCCAGGCTGCGCTGCCGGCCGCCGCCGGCGTTGATCCGCTCGAGCCGCGGCGGGTCATGGATGCCGAGCTCCGCGCACACGGCGGCGAGTCCCGACTCGAGCGTGGCGAAGTCGATGAGCCGCGTGTTGGCCCAGGCAGAGCCGCCGACGTCGAAGAACTCTTCGTACTTCGGCATCTCCTTTTGCACGACCGCCATCCAGAGGAAGTCGGGGAACGTGCCGCTGCGGGCCGTTTCAATGAATGGCGATACCTCCATCTCGGCCGGTGTCTTCTTCCAGAACTCGTAGAGCGACACGAGCATCTCGAACGGCTCACGGATGACGCCGACGATCCGCAGGCCCGAGTGGTCCGCCGCCGGCCGCGGTCTTCGGGCCGCGAGCCAATCAGCGGGATTGAGCAGCCGCAGGCCGCCGGATGGGCCGGGTGTCTTCACGGCTCCCATGTGCCGCAGGCTCCGGCGGACGTTCATGTGCGGCCGCTCCGGATCGAGGTGCATGGCATCCGGAAAGGCGGTGGTGAACCATTGGAACATGGTGCACCCGGCTGTCTTTGGGTAATGGGCGAAGGCGATGTTGCCGGCGGCACTGTGGAGCATGGGTCGTTTTCCTCAGGGCCGCACCATTCTAATAGGGGGTAATGGCCTGCGACTTTCTATCGACTTTGCAAGCCTTTCGGCTTTGGTGTTTTTGCCGGTCGTTCCCTGCATGCGGGCTGGGCAGGGCGGGGCGTTTGGGGAACGCGGGTCAGGCAGCTCGGCTCGCCATCGTGCCGCCTGCGAGGCCCGCGCCATGGGTGTAGTACCAGCCGAAATACGCATGCACCCGCTCCATGAGGCTCCCGGCGGCGTCGCGGTAGGCGTCCAGGTCGCGTGTCCCGCAGTGGGCATTGCGGTGTTCCAGCGTTGGCGGCTGCCGGAGCCGCAGGTCATGGGCCAAGGCCGGCATTGCCACCTCCAGGGATTGGAAGTCGAGCAGCCGGGTGCGCGGCCAGGCGGGTCCTCCTGCGTCGAAGAACGATTCGTACGTCGGCAGTTGGCCATCGACGACCGCCAGGCGCACGAACTCGACGAACGTCCCGACACGGGCCGCGCGGATGAACGCCGCCGTCGGCTCGACGGCAAACGGGAAATCGCGCCAGTACTCGAACAGCGACACGAGCATCGCGAACGGTTCACGGAGCACGCCGACGATCAGGCGGGGCGCCGGGGTCTGCCGAACGGCGGCCCAGGGCAGCCATGGGCGACGCGGGCCATGCCCATGGTTGGCGGCAATCATCTCCAGTGCGGTGCGCACGGGCAGGTGCGGGTTGTCCGGGACCAGCAGGCGTGCGTCGGGAAACGCCCGCCGAAACCAGTGTTGGAGCGAGGTCCCACCGGTCTTCGGGTAATGCGCAAAGGCGACGCCTGACGCCCGGCTGTAGAGCACGTGATCACCCTTCGCCGCAACGCCGGCTGCCGCCCGCCCCCCGATACTCTGTCTTTATCGGATGATCGGCTGCGGGAACTGTGGGGGGGATTCCGCCGGGTGCGGGGACTGGCCGGCGCCCCACCTGGGCTGACCCCTTCCGGTCGTGCCGCGTTCGGGCTCGCCGGAGACCGATATCGCCCGTCATCGGCCGTTCGCCTATCCTAGTTTCACGATTGCCACGCCGCTCCCCCGCAGCCCCGCAGGAATCCATGTCCGACGAAACGACCGCCTCCCCGGCCGCCGCCAAGCCGAGTGCCGTCGAGGTCGCCAAGACCGCGAGCAACTACCTCCGCGGCGACATCGCCCAGGAACTCGTCGACGGGGCGCCCGGCTTCGGCAAGCCGTCGGTGCAACTCCTCAAGAATCACGGCACCTACCAGCAGGACGATCGCGAGGCCCGCAAGGCCCGCGAGGGTGCCAAGAGCGAACGGGCGATCTCGTTCATGATCCGCACGGTCGTCCCCGGCGGAAAACTCACGGCCGAGCAGCTGCTCTCCGCCATCGACATGGGCGACGAGCTGGGCAACGGCACGATCCGGCTCACGACCCGCCAGGCCATCCAGCACCATGGCGTGGTCAAGGGCGACCTCAAGGCCTTCATGCAGCATGTGCATGCCAACCGCATGACCACCCTCGCCGCCTGCGGCGACGTGGAGCGGAACATCATGTGCTGCCCGGCGCCGATCCATGGCAACCCGGTCCGCGAGCAGATGCAGGCCAAACTCGACGAACTGGCCCGGCACCTCGCGCCGCGGACGCGGGCCTACTACGAGATCTGGCTCACCGATCCCGACACGGGAGAGCAGTCGCGGATCGCCGGCGGGCCGGACGTCATCGAGCCCATTTATGGCCCGACCTACCTGCCGCGGAAGTTCAAGACGGCCTTCGCGCTGCCCGAGGACAACTGCACCGACGTCTACGCCAACGACCTCGGCTTCATCGTCGTCCACGAGCACGGCCAGATTCTCGGCTACAACGTGCTCGCCGGCGGAGGCATGGGCGTCACGCCCAGCGCCGCCAAGACCTTTCCGGCGCTCGCCAAGCGGCTCGGGTTCGTCCCGCCCGAGGACGTGCTCGGGATCGCGGAGGCGATCGTCAAGGTGCAACGCGACTTCGGCAACCGCTCCGACCGGAAAGTTGCCCGGCTCAAGTACACCATCCACACCATGGGCCTGGAGAACTTCCGGGCCAAGGTGGAGGAGTACTTCGGCAAGCCGCTCGCCCCGTGCCATCCGGCCGACGTCCACGGCTTCGACGACCACATCGGCTGGTTCGAGCAGGGCGACGGGAGGTTCTTCTACGGGCTCAACGTGGAGAACGGCCGAGTGCACGACACCGGTGGCTTCCGCCTCAAGACCGCCCTCCGGCGGATCCTCTGGGACATCCAGCCGGGCGTGCGGATCACGTCGCACCAGAGCCTGCTGTTCACCGACCTCGCCGTCACCGACCGCGAGCGGATCGCCGAGATCCTCCATGCCCATGGGGTGAAGACGTCCGAGGAGATCTCGACCGTGCGCCGCTGGAGCATGGCGTGCGTGGCCCTGCCCACCTGCGGGCTGGCCGTGGCCGAGAGCGAGCGGGTGCTGCCCGGCCTGATCGATGCCCTCGAGCCGGAGGTGGCGAAGCTCGGCCTCGCCCACGACGCCTTCACGCTCCGCATGACCGGCTGCCCGAACGCCTGTGCCCGGCCCTACAACTGCGACATCGGCATCGTGGGCCGCACGCTCGGCAAGTACACGATCTTCCTCGGCGGCCGGCTGCTCGGTGACCGGCTCAACGAGCAATACAAGGACATCGTGCCCTTCGAGGACCTGTGCCGGGAGCTCACGGCAGTGCTCGCCTGCTACAAGGCCGAGCGGCACGGCGGCGAGACGCTCGGCGACTTCTGCCACCGCAAGGGCGTGGCGCACGTCCGCACCTGGGCCGACGAATGGCTGGCCGGCGCCCGCGGGGGCTGAATGCACGCGAACCCGCGGCTTCGTGCGGCATGGACGGCGGGGTGGTTTTCATGCCCGGTGTCCCCGGGTTTCCACCCGGGGCTTCTTGGGCCACCTGCGTCGCTCGCACAAAAAGCCCCGGGCGGGAGCCCGGGGACTCCGGGTGGCATGTCTTCCCGGGTGCCATGCCCTGCTGACGGTCAGGCCGGCAGGTCGTCCCACATCGGGCACCACAGCGGCGTCCGCGGGAAGAGCTGGGCGGCGAGTTTCTGGGCCACCTGGGTCGAGGCCTCCAGGCGACCGGCGGCGGCGGCCTCGGCGGGGTCGCACTGGCCGAGGAGGAGCCGGCCGAGCTCGTCGTCCGACAGCCGCAGGTAACTGCGGCCAACACGGCCGGCGTGCACCGTCGCCGTGCCGTCGGCGACGATGATCGAGCCCCGGAAGCCCGGGGCGTCGAGGCCGAGTTCGACCGTCTCACGGATGCCCTCGGCGGTGACCCGATCAGCGACCGCCGGCGCGAGGGCGGTGAGCAATTCCAGGGGCTGGAAGACCTTGGCCACGATCATCCGGTCGCCGCCCTGCACGAGACCTGCGGTGCCAGCCACGGCCGCGTGCAATGGATCGGCGACACCTGACTCGTAGACGATCTCCTGCCGGTCGTTCTCGATCGCCTCGCCACACACCCGGGCGAGGATCTCGCGTTCCAGACCGGGAAACTCCGGGTCGGCGAGGATTTCGAGCACGCGATTGCCTGCCTGGATGCAGTAGCCGACGATGCGGGCGCTCGACTCGTGGAGTTCGTAGCGATCCTGGCCGACGAGGGCGACGAGGATCGAGTCGAAGGCGGCGCGGCTGACGAGCCAGCGGGAGTAGGCCTCGTTGCGATCGAGCGGGCCGACGAACCGCGTCGCGTTCTGCTTGTAGATCCGCAAAATCGCCGGCAGCTCGACGTGCCGCCACTGCCGCATCGTGACGGCTTCTCCATTGCGCTTCTTGCCCTCGAGCAGCCGCGCCAGGATCTCCGTCGGCCGGCCCGGCGTTGCACAGTCGCGGCCCAGCACGCTCCAACCGAGCTCGTGAAACGAGGTCGCGATCCGGGTGCGCGAGAAGGCGACCACGGCCCCCGACTGCCGCATCCGCTCCTCCGCGGCCCGCACGAGCTTCTGCCCGTGGCCAGCTCCGCGGCACTCGGGCAGCACGGCCACGCGGTCGATGACGGCGCCGCGGATGCTGGTCGTGCCGACCAGCAGGTCGCGGGGCACGATCTCGACGTGGCCGACGATGCGGCCCGCGAGCCGGGCCACGAGACGGTTGCCGGCGTCATGGTCGGGATGATCCACTGCCGCGTGGAACTCCGCCCGGGTCGGGGCCGAAGGCAGGCCGGCGAGCAGCTGCAGGATTTCGCTCTGATCGCCGACGCGGGCCGGAGCCACGCGGCACTCCTCGAGCATCCATGCGGGGGGCGTGAACACCGGGGCCGGCTGGTGCGGGAGATGAAGGATTGCCGGGCGTTTGCCGACGTTTCGGCGGCTGACGACGGTGCCCGAGGGGCGGATGTCGATGGCGTGCATGGTGGCGGTCGTCTGGCTGGGCTCACGGGCCGCCGTGTCGGTTCCCTTGGCCAGACGGATCGCCTTCTTCGCCGCGGGGCGGGCGGTGCGGACGACGGGGGGCAGGGCGGAAGCGGTCGCCGCACGAATCTTCAGGCGGGGCTTGGCTTTCGGCCGCCGTGGCGCCGCTTCAGGACGACTCGAGGCCCGCGCGGAAGCGGGGGACGGGAACGTTCGAACCCGGGGTGACCTCGGGGTACGACCTGCCCGACGCATGGTGCCTCCTTTCCCTGGAGCGATAGAAACCAGTCCGTTGGCGGACAAGATATGCCGGTGTTCAGCCCTTTTCCAGTAGCAGGAAGCTTTTGAGCGTCTTTTCCGGAAAAAAACACCAGGGATACACGCGTGATTGCAGCACGTTGCGGGCGTGGATCGCGGCCTCCAGCGGCACCACTCGGGCGAGCAGTTCGCGGCGCAGCGGTTCAGCGGCGCTCGACAACTGCTCGTTGGCAGCGCGAATCGCGTGGCACCGCCGCCGCGCCAGCGCCGCGGTGGGCACGGTATCGATCCAGCGCCGCTTCTCGGAGATGAGCTCGCGAACCGTGGCGGACTGGCCGTCCACCGGCACGAGATGCCGTTCGGGATGAAACTCCAGGTCGCGCAGCGTGCGGCGGATCTGTGCCAACTGGCCGGCGGGATCGGCGGCTGCGAACCCAGGAAACGTGCGGTCGACGTCGAGCCGCAGCGTGCCCGAAACCACCGCATGCCGCGGCGGGTCGCAGCCGGTCAGCCGGCGGACGATCGCGTCGGTGAGCTGGTCGTAGGCGGCGCCACCGATGCCGTGTACGAACACGTCGGCCACGAGGAGCCGTGACACGAGCGTCGTGACCACCGCCCGGGGCCGCAGCCGCAGGGCATGCTCCTCCATCCGCGACAGGGCGTCGACCCATTTCGAGGGGGACGTGTCGGGAGCGATCGGCAGCTCGACCCGCAGTGTCTCCATGTCGGAGAGGGCCAGGGTGCCCGGGGTCGCGGTGTTGGCGAACACCCGCCGCCGCCGCGGGTCATCCCGCGACCAGAGCCACCACGGCACCTCCAGCCACTCCCCGGAGGCATCGTGGCGTACGGCCAGGTCGGGCACGGGCCGGCCCCGGCCGCGGACCCGGTGAGCCTGACGGTATTCCGCCAAGGCTGCGTTGTATGCCTCGTGCAATTGCCGGGTGTGTGCGAGCAGCCAGCCCATGAACACCATCACCGTCGGCAGCCGCACCAGCTCGCTCACCGGCAGCTCGAGCGTCTGCAGTCCGAACCGCTCCTCGAGCGCGTGTCGCGCCTGCGCCAGGGCCAGCCCCAGACGGTGGCAGGCGGCTGAACGCTCGACGGCGAGCGGCCACCACTTCCGCAGGATCGGCTGCGGCTCGAAGGGCGCGAGCAATTCGCTGGCCCGGCGGCCGAACGAGGCGAAGCAGTCGGCATCGAAGACGGGCCGCTCCTCCCAGGGCATCTCCGGCGCGTCGGCATCGAAGGCGACGTCCTCGGCCCGCGCCGACTCCGGTGTGCCCACGGGCACGGCCACCGCTGGACGCGTGCAGCGGTCACTGTCGACGACGAGATTCAGCGCCGTGCCGCCGACATGCCGGGCGTAGGCGTCGAGCGCCGAGTTCTTCAGCCACACGCCGGCGTGGAACAGCTCCGGCTGGTGGCCGCCCATGATGATCGGGCGGGCGATCCACTCGGCCACGTCGTCTGGCCGGTGCACGTCGCGGTAGCTGCCGGTGTATTCGGCGGCCACGGTGAGCACCTCGCGCCGGGTGGCGGCGACGAGTTCCCAGAGCCGCAGGTCGCCGATTCGCGTGTCGAAGGCCGTCCGCAGCAGGCGGTTGTTGTCGACGAGGGCCTCGATCGATCCACGGCCCGGCTCCGGCGTCACCGGCGGGTCGATGAGCCGCCCGCCCGACGCATCCGGGGCCACGGGGGCTGGCTTCGGGGGGCGTCGAAATGGAGGCATTGCCGCAGTTCAGGAGGCCAGGCCCGCGGCCCCGGTGGCGACGGCCGCCTCCGCGCGATCGAGCACGCCGCGGTAGTAGGCCAGACGGGTCGTCGCATCGTCCAGGGCGCCCCCGAAACTCCGCGCCAGATCGAGATACAGCAGTGGCACGGGGAGCTCGACGATCTTCAGGCCTGCGGCCGCGGCCTGCACCCAGACCTCCAGCGGCATCGCGTAGCCGGTCTCGGTGACGTGCAGCGCCGCCAGCGCCCGCCGCGAGTAGGCCTTGAAGCCGCAGAAGGCGTCGGTGATCGCCAGCCCCAGGCGGGCGTTGATCTCGGCGGTGATCTCCATGTTGATCCGCCGCCGCGCCACCGGCGGCCGACTGTCGCCGGGGAACCGCTTCAGGTAGCGGCTGCCGCTGACGATGTCGGCGGCGGCGGCCGCGGCCACGAACTCGGGGATCAGCCGCGGCTGGTGCTGGCCGTCGCAGTCGATCGTTACCAGCCCGTCCCAGCCGCCGCCGAGAGCCTCGCGGAAGGCAGTCGCGAGCGCCGCGCCGTAGCCGGCATTCGTGGCGTGGCGGACCACGCGGATGTCGCCGCGGGAGGCCGCCCGGGCCGCGAGCAGTGCGGACGTGCCATCAGTGGAGCCATCATCCACCACGAGCACGTCGGGCGTGAAGCGGAGCACCTCGTCGAGGACGCCCGTCACGTGAGCGGCCTCGTTGTAGACCGGCAGGGCGGTGAGAAAGCGGGGCATGGGTGGCGCCGGGAACGGACAGGGATCGCGATCTTGCAATAATAGCGCGCCATACCTGCGGGGCAACGCGCCGGTTGTCAGTGCCACGCGTCAGCCCACCTCGAGCCATCCCAGCGGGTCTTGCTCGACTTCGCTGGCCCAGCACTCCAGCCCGGGCACGGCGGCGGTGAGCCGCTCTGCGAGGACCGCCATCGAGAACCGTTCGCTGGCATGGTGCCCGACGGCGACGACCGCCAGGCCGGCCGCGGCGGCCTCGATCGCCTGATGGAGCTTGATCTCGCCGGTCAGCAGCGTGTCGCAGGCTCCGCGGACCACCTGGGGGATGCAGTCGCCGCCGCTGCCACAGACGATCCCGACTCGGCCGGCCGGTCGGTCGGCGGCGCCGACGAGCTGCACGTGCCGCACGCGGAGGGCCGCGCCGACGCGACGGGCCATCCCGGCGACCGTCATGGCCTCTGGCGCCGTGCCTGCGCGGCCGAAGCCCACCAGCGGCAGTTCCGCGTCGGGCTCCAGCGGCGCGACGTGGGCCAGGCCGAGCATCACGGCCAGTTGATCGTTGATTCCGCCGGCCGCCGAATCCCAGGCCGTGTGCGGGCTCCAAACGCCCGTGCCGGCTCCGGCCAACGCGAGCAGCACGCGGCCCACGTGGCTCTCGTCGGTGAGTCGGGCCACTGGTCGGAATGTCAGCGGGTGGTGGCTGACGACGAGATCGGCACCACGCCGAACGGCCTCGGCGGCCACGTCCTCGGTGAGCGTCAGGCAGGTCATGACCCGCTCGAGCGCCGGTCGCCGCGGGCTCATGAGCAGACCGACGGCGTCCCAGTCGGCGGCCAGTCGCAGCGGGGCGATGCTTTCGAGGGCGGCGGTGACGGTGGCGAGCGCCGGCATGCCGCGAGGATACTATGCTGCGGTACGCGCGTCACTGCGTGCCGATCCCTCACGGACCGACCATGGAAACCGACCGCCTTTCGGTGCCGACGTGGGCACTCGCCCGCGACCTGCGGACGGCGCTGCGCCGGGCCCGAGACCTGAGGTTTCGTGGCGTCGAGCTCGACGCCCGCGGCGGGCTCGATCCGGCCGCGGTCACGCAGACCGGCCTGCGCCAGATCCGCAAGTGGCTCGGCGACGAGGGGCTGGCGGTGTCGGCGGTCGCGTTTCGCACGCGGGGCGGCTATGGCGATACCGAGCGTCTCGAGGGTCGGATTGCGGCCACGAAGGCGGCGCTCACGCTCGCCCATGGGCTCGGGGCGGGCGTCGTGCTCAACCATGTCGGCGACATTCCCCCCGAATCATCCGGGCCGGCCTGGCACCTGCTGGTCGATGTGCTCACGGATCTCGGCCGCTGGTCGCAGACGGTTGGCGCGACGTTGTGTGTCGAGGCGGGCAGGGCAGCGCCCGCCGACCTGCTGCGGCTGTTCGCCGCCGTGCCTGAAGCGGCGTTCACCTGCGACATCGTGACCGGGGCCCTCGTGGTGCATGGCCACGATCCCGTCGCGGCGGTGGAGGCGCTGGGCGGGCACGTGGCCAGCGTCCACGCCACCGACGCGGTGGCTGGCGCGTTCGCGGGCCGCGGGCGGGCGGTGATCCTGGGGACGGGGCAGGTCGATTTCGCGGGCGTCTGCGCCGCCCTCGAGGAGCGTGGCTACCGCGGCTGGATCGGGCTGGAGCCGGTGGAGGATCGCGCGGCCAGCGCTGAATTGGCAGGGGCCGCCGAATTTTTGCGGGCGCTGTAGCCCCCCGCAGGCCCTGGATGGCGGCGGCCGGCGGCGCTGGTACACTCAACCGCATGTTCGCGCGTGCGCCGCGGATGCGGATCACGACCTGGTGTGCGGTGTGGGGCTATGTGCTCCTCGCCTCCGGCCTGCCGCTGCCGTTCGGTGCCGTCCAGCCGGTTGGCGGTGGAGCCGCGAGCGAAGCAGCCGGCAAGCGGCTGGCGGCGAAGGATCGCTCCCGACCGTTTCCCTGCATGGACAAGCCCTGCGGCTGCGCGACCGCGGAGCAGTGCTTCAGCAGCTGCTGCTGCCATACCCCAGCCGAACGGTTGGCTTGGGCAAAAGCCCATCGCGTCGAGCCGGCCGTGCGCGCGGCGCTCGAGCGCCGGGTCGCGGCCGAGGTCGCCAGGGCAAAGCCAGCCGGCGGCTGCTGCGCCGCCAAGGCCACGAAGCAGCCGGCCTGCTGCAGCGATGGCGGCGGTCCGTCCCGCAATACCGCGCATCAGCCCGAAGTCTGCGACGAGTACCAATCGCTCGCAGCCGCGCCCACTGGCGACGATTCCGAGCCGACCTCTCTGCCTGTGAGCCCCGCCGAACCCACGCGGGCCGCTGCTCGGATCCGCACCGTGACGCTCCAGGCGCTGCTCGCCTGCGGCGGCATCGTCACCCACTGGCTCGCGGTCGGCGGTTCACTGCCGCCGCCACGGGTCGAGCTCGCGCTGCAAGCGCCTGTCATCGCCGTCTGCATCTGCGGCGATCATGCCGCCGATAGCATCGCTGCGGCCCCTGACCTGCCGCCGCCCCGGGCCGCCTGACGCGGCATTCTGCCGGCCTTCAGAGGGCACGTGCGGCCACTGCGTTCGCCCGCGGCTCCGCTCTGTTTCGCCGCCTGCTCACGGCTGCCGCCGTGCGCGACTGCGGCTGCTCAGGCACCACTCCACATACCCATACGTACACGCTCCCTCCATGCATACCCCGACCCCCGCGCAGCCTGCCGGCCCGCGGCTCAGCCGCGGCTTCACGCTCGTCGAGCTGCTGGTCGTCATCGCCATCATCGGCACCTTGATCGGCCTCCTCCTTCCTGCAGTGCAGTCGGCCCGGGAGGCCGCCCGACGCATGAGCTGCACGAGCAATCTGCGGCAGTTCGGACTCGGCCTGCTGAACTTTGAAAGTGGTCGGCGGCACTTTCCGTCGACTGGTGTCCGGCCATCAGGCACCGCCGCCTGGTCGGCCGGGGGAGGCTGGTCGCTGCACGCGCGGGTCTTGCCCTACATGGAGGAGGCGACGCTGGCAGATACCTTCGACTTCAAGCAGGCGGCGTTTCGCGGCACGTTCTCGGCGCAGGAGCCCAATCCGGCTTTTGTCACCGCGTTCGCCACGCCGATCCGGGTGCTGCTCTGCCCCAGCGATGGGGCGCCGGCGGTGCAGGCATCGGGCAGTTTCAACTACGGCGGCAACAACTACATGGTGAGCATCGGGAGCGCCACGGCCAACGGGCAGGGGGCGATGCTCTGGAACTTTGCCAGACCCACCGACGGAATCGTGTACGAAAACTCGAAGGTGCGGATCGCGCAGATCAGCGACGGCACATCGAAGACGGTGATCGGGAGCGAAGCAGTGCGCAGCATCGGCAACGACACGACGTTTCCCGCCGGGTCGCCGCCTCCGTTTCCGTATCAGTACACGCTCAACGGCTCCACGGGCTGGAACAGCAGCACGCTCGTGCCCCCAAGCGGGGCCACACCCACCACGGAGAGCATCGATGCGATCGTCAATCAGTGGCGGTCGCTCACGAACTGGCGGGGCGCGAGCAGCCCGTCGATGCGCGGCCGGGGGCTCGCCTGGGCCGCCACCACGGCGGGCAACAGCCTGACCAACGGTTTCCTGACGCCCAACAGCCAGATCCCCGACTACGTCGTCCACTGGTCGGGCTTCTTCGGACCGAAGAGCCGCCACCAAGGCGGGGCCAACGTGCTCTTCGCCGACGGCCATGTGGCGTTTCTCACGAACGAAACCGATGTGGCCGTGCACCGGGCACTCCACAGCATCCACGGCGGAGAGGTGGTGAACCTTGACTGACTCCCAGAGAAAGGACTTTTCGATGCCCGCATCCCATCCGATTCTGGCGGCGATCTGCCTGACGCTCAGCCCGCTCCAGGTGTGGGCTCACGACACATGGCTCGAGGCGGCGCCGCGACTCGTGCGGCCGGACGACGTCGTCCACGTCGGCCTGTTCCTCGGCAACCACGGCAACGACCACCGCGACTTCAAGATCGCGAGCAAGGTCGGGTCGCTCGACGAGGTGCAGATCAAGGTGGTCGGCCCCGATGGCCGGATCACCGATCTCGTGCCCGGCATGGTCGATCTGGGCTACGCCCCGAAGGAGGGCTTCTGGTCCGGTCGATTCGTGCCCGCAGCCGAGGGGCTGCACTGCGTCGGCCACTTCAGGCAGGGCGTGCGGCACGGGGCGCTGGGATTCAAGGGGGGCAAAACCTACTTCCTCGCCTCGGAGTCGCTCGACAAACCGGCGCAACCCCGCGGCCCGCTGCCGGGTCCGCTCGGCCACCCCCTGGAGTTCCTGCTGGAGAGCCATCCCGTGCTCGGCTGCGGGCCGGACAAACCGATCGTCGTGAAACTCCTGTTCAAGGGACGGCCGTTGGCCGACCAGGTCGTGTCGTTCATCCCGCGGGGCACGACGCTGGCGGAAGGCTTCGATGCCGCGCATGAACGCCGCACCGACGCCGCGGGGCGGTGCAGCTACACGCCCACGGAGGGCAACGTGATCCTCGTCGTCACGCACCTCGTGAAGCCGGACGAGAAGGGGCAAGGCTTCGAGAAAACGGCCTACGCGGCCACGCTCGTGATCGACGTGCCGCAGCGGTGTTCCTGCTGCGACTGACGGGCACGCCGCGGCCACCTTCGCGTCACCCTGAGACGAGGTCGAAGTCCTGGCAACGGCCTGTCATCATCCGCATCAATATCGATACTACCGGGAGCATCCACGAGTTGAAGTTTGACGCGCTGCCGCCCGAGGCATCTCGCCTCTCCCCCCTGGGAGAGGCCGGCCGGAGGCCGGGTGAGGGTGCCTTTGGGTGCGCCACGCAAGCACCCTCACCCCAGCCCTCTCCCCGAGGGAGAGGGAGAAATGGTGCGTTCGGGAGTGGTGTTGCACGCGGGGAGCCGGGCATCGCTCGGCGACCGTAAGCCGGAGCCGACGTCGGGACGGCGGCGACGGCGCGACAACCAGAGAACCTTCTCGGGCCACGCAAAAACGTGTAGGGCAAGCATCGATCAACTTCAACAACATCATGCTCCCGGTAGTATGTGTGTTCATTCATTGTCAGCTGGCCCCTGCCAGCCGTGCGGCGAGGGCGATCGCGGCTGTCTCGATGCGGAGGATGTGCGGGCCGAGGCCTGCGCGGATCGCGCCGGCCCGCTCAGCGGCGGCGATCTCGGCGCCGGTAAATCCCCCCTCCGGGCCGACCAGGCCCACGATGTCTCGACCCGCGGCCCGGACCGCGGTCGCGTCGAGCGACGGGGCGTGAGGATCGGCCACGATCGCCAGGCCGGCGGCGACATCGGCGAGCAGCGTGGCGATGGTCTGCGGCGCCGCGATCTCCAGCAGCGTGTTGCGGCCGCACTGCTTGCAGGCCTCGATCACGCCGCGCTCGAGCCGACCGCGGGCCGCCTCCGTCGCCTCCGCGACACCCCGCGTGGTGACCAGGGGCACGAGCCGATCGACGCCGAGTTCGGTGAGCTTCTCCACGAGCCACTTCTGCCGCTCCCCCTTCGGCAGGGCGACCGCGAGTGTGAGCCGTGGACCGGGCCGCGCCGGATCGGTACTGGGATCGGTTCTGGGATCGGCGAGTTCGAGTTCCACCTCGTCGCGGGCGACCCGCACGATCCGCGCCGGCCACGCCACGCCGGTGCCGGCGAACACGACGACCTCGTCGCCCGGCTGGCCCCGGAGCACGCGGGAGAGATGCCGGGCCTCGTCGCCGGTGAGCACCGCCCGATTGCCGACCGGTGCGGAGGCGAGGAAGAATCGTTCGCTCATCGAGGCCTCCAGCCGGAAAAAACCGGGCTTTTTCCTCCTGACCCGGCGGCAGGGGATCGCTACACTTCGCCCCCCTATGGTACGCGACCTCTCCGCCGTCACGCAGTGCTTCACCGGCTCCCTCGAGCCGGCCGCGTTTCACGTCGGCGGGCCGCAGGAGGAGGCGCTGGCGCGACTCGAATGGCTCGTCGAGCAGCGCGGTCGGTGCGGCCTGGTGGTGGGCGCCGAGGGCATGGGCAAGAGCCACCTGCTGGCCGTCGCGGCGCGGCGGTTCGCCGGCTTGGGCGCGGAGGTGGCCGTGCTCTCGCTTGGCGGCCTGCCCGCGGGGGAATGGCTCGAGCTGCTCCTCGACCGCCTGCCCCTTGATGGCCGCAGCCGCGCCGAGCCGCTGCGTGCCTGGCAGAAGCTGGAGAACCGGCTCCGCGAGAACGCTCTCATGGAGCGGACGACGGTGCTGGTGTTCGACGACCTCGACCGCGGTCCCGCCGATGCGGTCGAGGGCATCGCCCGGCTCACGGCCGCCGTCGAGCCCCGGTTCGCCCGGCTCGTCGTGGTTGCGACGGCCACGCCCCAGGGCACGCTGCTGGTACCGGAGGCGATCCGTCAGCGGGCGACGGTGCGCATCGAGCTCGACGCCTGGGGCGAGGCCGAGGTCGCGGGCTTCCTCGCGCAGGCCACGTCCCGGGCCGGGCTCGCCGCCGGCCTGTTTTCCTCGGCCGCGGTGGAGACGCTCACCCGGTTCGCCGGTGGCGTGCCCCGGGTCGTCTGCCGGCTGGCGAGCCTGGCGGTCGTGGCGGCGGCCGGCGACGGCATCGACACGATCGACGCCGCGACGATCGAACGGGCCTGGCGTGAACTCGCCCCCGACACCGCGGCATGGACGCGTGCGGACGCTGCCGCCGACGCCGCCGGAGCAGCACCATCACGCGTGCCGCAGGTGCGGGTCGTCCGCCGCCTGTGGGGCTGACAGCCCCGCCTACTTGCGGATCGACTTGATCGCCTGCTGGGCGGCTGCGGCCACCTCGGCGTTGGAGTCCTTGGCGAGCTTCTCGAGTTTGGAGAGTGCCGCCTTGGCGCTCTTGCCCATGGCGCCGAGCTGCTTGGCCGCCGTGATCTGCGTCTGCGGCGACTTGCTATCGAGATCGGCGATCCAGGTGTCGGCCTCGAGGAGGTTGCTGAACGTCTGCGGACCCTGGGGGCGATGCTTGCGATTCCACGCCTCGGCGTTCTTCGCCGACGGCACCCGGTCGAGCGAACCGCCGCCCGACTTCTTTTTTTTCTTCTTCTTGTCCGCGGAACACCCGCCGGCGGCCACGAGCAGGGCGAGAAACCACGTGCGGCGGTCGAGCGGTCTCATGGGGCGCGGAAACTCGGGAGAGCGCAAACATTGACGCCCGCCGCGAGTCGGCGGTCTGTGCGGATCGTAGCAGGAACCGACCGCTGCTCAAACCATCCGGCCGGAGCCGCGCCGCTATCGCGCCCCGGCCGCATCGCATACACTCCGCCAATCTTCGGTGACGCTTCCGGGCGCAGGAGTTTTCAGGTAGTGGGCACCCAGCACACCCCGCGGCGGCGGCTGATCGCCATTTCTCCCGACGACGGCGCCGCCATCGACCTGCGGAACCCGTTTCTCGCCGCGGCCTTGTCGTGGCTGGTGCCAGGGCTGGGCCAGATCTATCAGGGCCGGCGGTTCAAGGGCGGCCTGTGCATGGCGGTGCTGCTCGCCAGCCTGGTGTTCGGCCTCTGGCTCGGCGGGGGCCGGGTGGTGTACGCGGCCTGGCGGCCGGGCGAGCCGCGGCTGGCTTTCATCGGCCAGTCCGGCATCGGCGCCGTCGCCATCCCGGCCGTGCTGCAGTCGTGGCGGCTCCATGGGCCGGCGCAGGAGCCGTTCTTCGCCTCCGCCCTGTTCGCCCCGCCGCTGCGGCCCGGTCAACTGGTCGGCCCGGCCTATGCCGCGCGGCTGGCCCGCTTCGAGCCCGGCGTAGGAGCCGACGACTTCTTCGACCGCCCGCCATTCAAGCAGTTCCGACGCGACCAGCTCTCGATCTGGCAGCGGCGGCTCGGCCGACGGTTCGAGATCGGCACGCTCTACACGGTGATCGCCGGGATGCTCAACGTGCTGGTCGTGCTCGATGCGTTCGTCGGGCCGTTGCGCACGCCGTCGCGCGATACTCCGTCGCAGGAAGAGCCACCGGCGGCTGCACCGGCACGCAAGGCCTGACCAGGAAAGGGATTTCACTGAGATGATCGAACCGCTGCCTCTCGTCTTCGCCCAGCTTGCCGACAAGGTGCCGGGCGTGTTCTTCGGCCTGCCGCTGCTGGCGCTCGCCAGCCTGATCTTTGCCGCCACCCATCATGAGGATCCGGCCCAGATCGGCTACGCCACGGTCCACTGGGCGGTGTGGCTGGGAGGCATCCTCGGCGTGGTGCTGGCCGCGGTGCTCCTGCTCGGCTGGCTCGCCTGACGGGAAGTCGCGATGGCAGCCGGGCACGACGGCCGGAGCCCGCCGCTCCCGTGGCGCAAGCCTCCAGGCTTGTGAATGCGGGGTGTGGAGCCACAGGCCGGATTTTTGGAGCGGCGGTCTCTGACCGCCGTGTCCCCCGGCTTCCGCCGGAGCTTTTTGTGGAAGCGGCGTGCTGAACCGAGAAGCCCCGGGCGGGAGCCCGGGGACTCCGGGCATGAAAACCATCCCGCCGTCCATGCTGCACGACGGCGGGCGATTCCCAGGTTCAAACCAACATCGCATGGCATACGGGAAGGCATGCGACCCGGAGTCCCCCGGCTTCCGCCGGGGGCTTTTTGTGGAAGCGGCGTGCTGAACCGAGAAGCCCCGGGCGGGAGCCCGGGGACTCCGGGCATGAAAACCATTCCGCCGTCCATGCTGCACGACGGTCACCAACAAAACGTGCGCTGCGGGCTTCCCGACAGCCGCTGGACACGCCCGGTCATTCCGCCCGCGCTGTCGCCCCGGCCGCGAGCCGGCGTAACTGGCCGCAGGCGGCGTCGATCCGCGCTCCCTTGCGGCGGCGGACCTGCACGTTGACGCCGGCGTCGCCGAGCACGGCCAGGAACCGCTCGCGGGATTCGCTCGACGGCTCCTTCCAGGGCAGCCCGGCGACGGGGTTGTAGGGAATCACATTGAGCAGGGCTGCGCGGCCGGCGAGGAGCCGGACGAGCTTTTGCGCGTCGTCGATCGAGTCGTTCACGCCGCCGAGCAGCACGTATTCGAACGTCAGCCGGCGGCCCGACGTCTCCCAGTAGCGGTCGGCCGCGGCCAGCACGGCCTCGACGCCGATCGCCTTGTTGACCGGCACGAGCCGCGTCCGCAGGGCGTCGTCGGCGGCGTGCAGCGATACGGCCAGGTGGTAACCGGGGTTCTCCGCTGCCAGTCGGTCGATCGCCGGCGGCAGGCCGACGGTCGAGATCGTGATCCGCCGCTGGGAGATGCCCAGCCCCTGCGGATGCTGGGCGACCGCCAGCGCCGGCAGGAGCCGGTCGAGGTTCGCCAGTGGCTCCCCCATTCCCATCACGACGATGTGACTGAGCCGCTCGTCGGCCGGCAGCAGGCGGGCCAGCCGCAGCAGCTGCTCGATGATCTCGCCGGTCGTGAGGTTACGAATCACGCCGTCCAGGCCGCTGGCACAGAACACGCAGCCCATCGCACAGCCGACCTGCGAACTGATGCACACCGTCCGCCGCTCGCCGTCCCGCAGGAGCACGCACTCGATCCGCTGGCCGTCGTGCAGTTCGAGGAGCAGCTTCTCGGTGCCGTCGTCGGCCCGCTGATGGGAGGCGATCGAGGTCGTCCAGATGCGGAAGTCGGCCTCCAGCCGCGGCCGCAGGTCCTTGGGCAGGTCGGTCATGTCGGCGAAGGCGGCCGCTCGCCCCGCGAACAGCCAGCGGCGGATCGCCCGCCCGCGCCAGGCCGGCTGGCCCTGGGCGACGAGCCAGTCCTCCAGGCCACAAACCGGTTCGAGGATGTGGCCCGCGCCAGCGCGGGAGGCCGGGAGGTTTGCCGGCGTGGAGACAGGCGGTGCCGGATCGTGGGTCATGGGTGGCCGCCGGGGGCCCGCGGCACTGGCGGCGGCGGATTTCGCGGGGTAGATTTCGGCGGCCGGGCGGTCGCGTTCCGGAAATCATACCCTGGAAACCGACCGCGCCTTCCGTGGAGCAGGGTGCCGGAGAGACGACCGATGAGCCAGAAGCAGTTCGACGAGCGCACCCAGTGGGTCTATGACGAGCGGACGTTTCCCGTGTGGAACTCCGCGTTCGACAAGTCGATCCGCACCGACATGATCCGCGACGATCTCTGGGCGGGCCGCAGCATCGCCGTGCTGCTGGCGGTGCTGGTCGCCATCGGGCTGATCCTGTCGCTGGTGACACTGGCCTTCGTGGCCAACTGGCGCTGAAAATGGCTGCGGTGGCCGGCTCCCGCCGCGTCCGGTCCGCCGCCGCTCCGTTTGACCCTTCTAGGCCGTAGGGCTTAAAGTAGCCGCCTGGCGGGAGGGTTCACGTGTTACGGGGGCGGTGGTTCGCTGCGCCACACCATGTCTTTGCCATCTGCTGCGAACGGTTCTGCCACGAACGGATCCATGGCCCCCGGTCTGGTCATCCGCGCCCCGGCGAAGCTCAACCTCTCGCTGGCGGTGCTCGCCCGCCGGCCCGACGGCTTCCATGAGATCGAGTCGTTGATGGTGCCGGTCACGCTCCACGACACCCTGCGGGTGCGGCGGCGGGATGACGGTGCCATCACGCTCGCCGTGCGGTACGCCGGCCGTCTGGCCAGCGCCGACGGGCGAGGCCTGGCCCGCGACGTTCCCGTGGATGACTCGAATCTCGTGGTCCGGGCGGCGCGGGCGCTGCGCGATCGGGCGGGCATGGCCGCCGGCCTCGACATCGAACTCGTCAAGGAGATTCCCTCAGGCGCCGGCCTGGGCGGCGGCTCGAGCGATGCGGCGGCGGTGCTCCTGGCCGCGGCGCGGGCCTGGGGGCTCGACTGGTCGCGGGATGACCTCGCGGCTCTCGGCGCCGGCATCGGCAGCGATGTGCCCTGGTTCTTCACGGCCGCCGCGGCGGTGGTCCGCGGTCGGGGCGAGTGCGTGACGCCCGTCGCGGGCGTGCCGCCGCTGGCTGCTGTGATCGCCTGCCCGGCGACCGGGCTCTCGACCGCCGCCGTCTATGCCGCCTGCACGCCCGACGCCACGCGACGCGGCGACGCGGAGCGACTGGCCGCCGCGCTCGCCGCCGGTGACTTGCCCGCTGCGATGCCGCTGATGCACAACGCGCTCGAGACTCCCGCCCGCCGGCTGTGTGGCGACGTGGATCGGCTGCTCACGGCGCTCGCCCGCGCCGGGGCGGTCGCCCCGCGGCTGACAGGCAGCGGGAGCGCCTGCTTCGCGGTGTGTCGCACGGCGGCCGAGGCCCGGGGCATCGCGGCCCGCCTGGCCGCGGAGCGTTCCGCCGGCCGGGCCGCGTGGCCGGGAGTGTTCGCCGTGCGGCTCGCCCTCCCTGGGGCGGCCGCCTGTCGGGATGCGCTCCCGGCGGAAGACTGGTCACTGGAGTCACGAGCCGTGGTTGGGTAGGTTTGTTTTCGGGTTCGCTTGGGGGGCGCTTCGGGCTGGGGTGGAGTCCCGGACGCCGCAGGGGGTGCAGGCATGCTGATCACCGAGGTCCGGGTGAAACTGGTGGGCAACGCCGCGGAACGGCTGCTGGCGTTTTGCTCGATCACGATCGACGCGGCGTTCGTGGTTCGTGATTTGAAGATCATCGGCGGCCCCAGCGGCCCCTTCGTCGCCATGCCCAGCCGCAAGCTGTGCAGCCATTGCCACGGCTGCGGCTTCAAGAACCCGCTGCGGGCCGGCTACTGCAACCAGTGCGGCGCCAAACTCGGCGCCGGCAGCCTGCCCCGCGACGACGACGGCCGGCTGCGGCTGTATGCCGACATCGCCCACCCGATCAACGCGGCCTGCCGCGAACTGATCCAGAAGCGGGTGGTGGCGGAGTATGAGGCCGAACTGGTGCGGGCCCGCGAGCCGGGCTACGTGTCGCGGTACGACGCCATCGGCGACGAGTAGCCGCTTGCCACCGCGGCCGGTTCTCACGGCGATGACAGACGGCACGCACGCGCCGATCGTGCCCACATCACTCGTGCTCAACCAAGGGGCGGGAGGGGCGGTGCTCATGCCCCGGGAGCCGGCGTATGCAGACAAGCGCAGCCGACCAAGCCGCCGGCGGCGGCTCGGTGCCCGTTGCGGAGCGCCGTCTGCATCCGAGTGAGCGGCGGACAGGATATCCGGAGCGAGCGTCCGGCGGCGGGGCGTAGGCCCCCAACCTACGCGACGGGCAACTTCTGCTGCCCGCCAAAAACTGTAAAAGTTGAAGCTACGCCCGCACGAGGGCGTGGAAGTCGCGGGTCAGGCGGCCCGTGACCGCTCCCGGCACGCCGGCGCCGATCTTGCGGCCGTCGATCTCCACCACGGGAATGACTTCGGCGGCCGTGCCCGTGAGGAAGCACTCGTCGGCCGTGTAGAGGTCGTGCCGCACGAGCGTCACCTCGCGGCAGTCGATGCCGGCAGCGTGGGCGAGCTCCATCACGGCGCCGCGGGTTATCCCCTCGAGGATGCCGGCGTCGGGGGGTGGCGTGAGCAGTTTCCCGCCGCGGACGACGAACACGTTGTCGCCCGTGCACTCGGCCACTTCCCCCTTGTGGTTGAGCATCAGCGCCTCGACGCACCCGGCCTGTAGGCCCTCGAGCTTGGCCATGATGTTGTTGAGGTAGTTGAGCGACTTGATCCGCGGCGAGAGGGCGGCCGACTGCGTCCGCTGCGTGGCGGCGGTCACGATCCGCAGCCCCTTCTCGTAGTGCTCGCGCGGGTAGAGGGCGATCGTGTCGGCGATCACGATCACCTGCGGGTTCTTGGTGCGGTTGGGGTCGAGGCCGAGCGAGCCCGCGCCGCGGGTCACCACGAGCCGCACGTAGCCGTCGGCGAGCTTGTTGGCCGCGAGCGTGTCCACGACGGCCTTGGCCACCGCCTCCTTGGCCATGGGGATTTCCAGACAGATCGCCCGGGCGCTGGCATAGAGCCGGTCGAGGTGGGCGTCGAGGCGGAACACGCGGCCGGAGTAGCTCCGCAGCCCCTCGAACACACCGTCGCCGTAGAGCAGGCCGTGGTCGAAGACGCTCACGCGGGCCTCGTCCTCGGGGACGAGCCGGTCGTTCATGAAGATGATGCGGGGCATGGACCCTTCCTGGCGGCCGGCGATGCAGGCGAAAAACGTTCAGCCGGCCAAGCGGCAGGCCGACGCGGGGGAAGCCTCGACGCGTCCCGCCGCCAGCCGCACGATGCGGTCGGCCCGCCCGGCGATGGCCGTGTCGTGCGTGACGAGCACTATAGAAAGGCCTGCGGCGCGGTTCAACTCGCAGAGGGCGTCGAGGATTCCGGCCCCGGTGGCCTGGTCGAGGTTGCCGGTCGGCTCGTCGGCCAGCAGCACCCGCGGTCCGGCGACCAGGGCCCGGGCGATCGCCACCCGCTGCATCTCACCGCCGGAGAGCTGCCGCGGCTTGTGCCGCAGCCGACCGCCGAGACCGAAGCGGTCGAGCAGGTCGCGGGCCCGGTCGCGGGCCGCCCGGCGCACCCGCAGCCACTCCAGCGCCCCGTGCCGCACGAGGAGCGGCGCCATCACGTTCTCGAGCGCGTCGAGCTCGGGGAGCAGATGGTAGGCCTGGAACACCATGCCGATGGCCGTGTTCCGCAGGCGGTCGCGCCGGCCCGCCGGCAGGCCGTCGATCCGCGCGCCGTCGAGCAGCACCGCGCCGGCATCAGGCGCGTCGAGCAGCCCCATGAGGTGCAAGAGCGTGCTCTTCCCGGAGCCGCTCTGGCCGACGATCGACACGAAGCCGCCCCGCTCCAAATGGAAGTCGACGCCGCGCAGGATCTCCAGCGTGGCGTCGCCGGAGCGGTAGGTCTTCCGCAGGTCGCGGACCTCGAGCACGGGAGGCAGTTGGTCAGTCATGCCGCAGCGCCTCCACGGGATGCAGGCGGGCGGCCCGCAGCGCGGGGAGCACGCTCGAGGCTACGGCGATCGCCACCGCGCCGGCGATGATCCAGGCGATCGTGCCGACGTCCACGATGGTGGGAATGCGATGGAAGTAATAGATGGACGGGTCGAAGACGCGGGCCCCCGACAGCCACTCCACGCCGGCCCGGATGCGGTTGAGGTTCGTCACGATCGCCAGGCCGAGCGCCAGGCCGGCCCCCGCCCCGACGAGGCCGAGCGCCAGGCCGTAGCCGAGGAAGATGCCGGCGATGCCCGAGGAACCCGCGCCGAGCGACTTGAGGATGCCGATGTCGCGGGTCTTCTCCACGACGATCATGAAGAAGATCGCGAGGATGCCGAAGCCGGCCACCGCGATGATCAAAAACAGCAGGATGTTGAGCACCGACATCTCCATGTCCACGGCGGCCAGCAGCGGCCCCTGCTTGTCGCGCCAGGTGGAGACGGCATACAGGTCGGCCGGAAAGGCCTTTCGCAGCGTGTTACGGACCGCGTCGAGATCGGCGCCGGGGGCGAGCTTGATCTGGATCGAGTTGACGCTCGTCAGGCCCGACTGCGGATCGACCATGCCCCGCATCCGCTGCAGGGCCGCGATCGGCACGAACACGAAGTTCGAGTCGTATTCGCTCATCTTGCTCTCGTAGAAGTCGACGATCGTGAACGTGTCGGTCGCCGCCTTGGGCGGGGTGCCCGCGGTGGGGAAGGTGACCTTCACGTCGTCGCCGGGGAGCACGAGGAACCGGTCGACGCCGGTGGCGTCACGAAAACTGGCCAGGCCGATGCCCGGCACGATGCCGGTGAATTGCTCTTGGGCCGGGTCCATCGCCGTGCCGGCCTGGGGCCGGGCCGCCTGGAACGGATTGGCGGGCCGGTCGGCACCGGCTTCCGCCGCCGGTGCGGCCGCCGCTGATTCGTCGGTCGCCGCGAGGACTGCGTCGACCTGCTGGTCCACCGGCCGCACCGGGCTCGCCTCGCCACGGGTCCGCTCGCGATACAGCCGCTCCCGCTCGACCCGCATCCGCCGGTGGGGCCAGCCGGCGCCCTCGAGGGCCGGTCGCGTCGGCTCCGTCGCCGCCTCGGCCTGGCTGTCGACGGTGTCATAGCCGCCGTCGCGGAGGTCGAACGACAACTGGGCACGGTTGGCGGGATGCTGGAGGTAGCGGCCGAAGTCGCTCACGCTCGCGTGGGTCGCCTCGTCGATGCCGATGAACATGATCTGCCGGGTGATCCACTGGCCGCGGACCTGGAAGTTGAGCATCGCCGGCACCGCCACGGTCGGCGTCATGCCCGCGATCGCGTCCCCGCCGGCGCGGCGGATCTCCTCCATGTGCCACTGCGGGTCCTGGAAGCCGGAGAGCGAATGGCTCTCGAAGACGAGGTCGGAGAGGATCCCGTGGATCCGCGTCTGCATCTCGTGAGAGAAGCCCGACATCACGGCGTTGACCACGATCATCGTGGCCACGCCGAGCGTCACGCTGACGACGCTCGCCAGCGCGATCCAGCGGGTGCGGAGATACCGCCAGCAGAGGAGGAGCTTGTACATGCGGGGAGCGCCGAGGGGGCGGGGAGGGTAGCAGCCCGCCCGCCCCCCCGAAAGCCCGAAACCGCGGGTTTTCATGGGTCCAAAACCAGCCATGCATGGACCGCTGGGCGGCGTTCGATCCCGGAGTCCCCGGGCTCCCGCCCGGGTTTTTTTGTGAATACGCACCAAGAAGCCCTGGGTGGAAACCCGGGGACACCGGGCATGAAAACAACCTCGCCGTCCATGCCACACGACTTTCGGCGTTTCCCCGGTTCGCTAGCCACCCGCCCGCGGCCGGCGGGATGACAGGTAGGATCAGGCCTGCCCTTTTCAGCACAGTTCCCGCCCCCGATTTTCACCGCTGCGGGATCGCGGCCGCCGCGGCCTCCTGGAAGACGCGGCGGACGTCGCTGCCGTCGCTGTTGGTGAAGTTCGTCCGCTGCACCATGAGGACGTAGGCCACCTGCTTCACGGGGTCGATCCAGGCCTGCGTGCCCCAGGCGCCCCCGTGGCCGAACGTGCCCGGCGAGAGCATCGCCGCGACGCCGTCGTGCGGCTGCTTGAGCACGCAGATGCCGAGCCCCCAGCCGTAATTCCCGCCGCGACTGCCGAACGTCTCGCCCTGGAGGAACCCCGTGGGCAGCTCACCCGTGTGCACTGTGGTCAGGGCCCGCATGCCCTCCGCCCCCAGCAGCCGTCGGCCCTCCACGGCGCCGCTGTTGAGCAACATCCGACAGAATGCCGCATAGTCTCGGGCCGTGGAGTAGAGGCCGCCGTTTCCCAGAGGTGGTGGCGGCGGCGCCGCGAAGTCGAGCCGGTGCGGGACCCGTTCGAGCCGCCCTGATCCGCGCTGGCGGGCGTAGGGGGTCGCGAGCCTCGACCGCTGCGGCTCCGGCGGAAAGAACGTCGTGTCGGACATGCCGAGCGGCTCGAAGACCCGCTCCCGCAGGAAGGCGTCGAACGGCCGGCGACTTACGACCTCCACGATCCGGGCGGCGAGATTGATTCCCGACTGCGTGTAGGCCCACTTTTCACCCGGCTCGTTCTTCATCGGCGCGGCCAGCCAGGCGGGCACCAACTCGGCGAGCGACCGGGCCTTCCGGGCCGCCTCCGGCGCCGCCTCACCGAGACCGGATGTGTGGGTGAGGATCTGCCGGATCGTGATCCGGGCCGGCCTGCCCGCTGGGGTTTTCAGGTCCTTGAACTCCGGGACGTACCGATCCACCGGATCGTCGATGTCGAGCAGGCCGTCGTCGATGAGCATCGCCACCGCAACGCCGGTGACGGGCTTGGTCATCGAGGCGATCCAGAAGACCGTGTCGGTCGCCATTGGATGCTGTGTAGCGAGATCCGCGAACCCGTGCGGTTCGAGGTGCACAATGCCGTCCGGCTTGACGACCACCGTCACCGCCCCGGCGATCTCCCCCGCCGCGATCAGACCCTGCATCGCGGCGTCGATGCCGGGCAGCCGAGGTTCATCCGCTCGGGCCGTCACGGCCACGAGGGCGACCGCCGCCCAGAGGGTCAGCGTCGCGCGGCGGTGCGGCGGTTGCATCTGCATCGAGAAGACAGGCACGCGTCAGCCCGGGAAGGTGGTTGGCTACGCCCTGACGAATCCTAGGTCGGCCGGCTGGCAAGCCGCAACCGGCCGGATCGCCGCTCGAGATGGCAGGGAAAGGCGCCCCGGGCCGCTAGCTGCCCGTGGACAAAGCCCCCCCATGGAAATCCCGTTCGGCACGGGATTGCCGCATCCCAAACCGGGGGCCCTGGGCAAGAATGGATGGCTTGCGCCTTCTGCTGTTGCGCGTTCTCCAGTCGTGCGCTTGGCTTGACATGCGCGAACGGCACAAGAAGCCCCCGGCGGAAGCCGGGGGACTCCGGGTTGCATGCCTTCCCGCGTGCCATGCGATGTGGGTTTGAACCGGAGAATCGCGTGTCTTCGTGTGGCATGGACGGCGGGGTGGTTTTCACACCCGGAGTCCCCGGGTTTCCACCCGGGGCTTTTTGTGCGGGCGTCAGGCCTGGAGGGCCGGGTTGATTCCAAGCGGGCGGCGGCCCGCCAAGCGAACCGCGGCACGACGCCGCGGGTTCGCGTGCAGCATGCTCCCGGGTTTCCACCCGGGGCTTTTTGTGTGGGCGCCAGGCCTGGAGGGCCGGGTTGATTCCAAGCGGGCGGCGGCCCGCCAAGCGAACCGCGGCACGAAGCCGCGGGTTTGCGTGGATCATGCTCCCGGGTTTCCACCCGGGGCTTTTTGTGCGGGCGTCAGGCCTGGAGGGCCGGGTTGATTCCAAGCGGGCGGCGGCCCGCCAAGCGAACCGCGGCACGAAGCCGCGGGTTTGCGTGGATCATGCTCCCGGGTTTCCACCCGGGGCTTTTTGTGTGGGCGCCAGGCCTGGAGGGCCGGGTTGATTCCAAGCGGGCGGCGGCCCGCCAAGCGAACCGCGGCACGAAGCCGCGGGTTCGCGTGCAGCATGCTCCCGGGTTTCCACCCGGGGCTTTTTGTGTGGGCGCCAGGCCTGGAGGGCCGGGTTGATTCCAAGCGGGCGGCGGCCCGCCAAGCGAACCGCGGCACGAAGCCGCGGGTTCGCTTGGATCATGCTCCCGGGTTTCCACCCGGGGCTTCTTGGACGGGCGACGAGACCGAGTCCCAATTCAACGGATCTGCAAAACAACGTTCGCACGCGGATTCCTGCAGCGGCGCCGCTCTGTTGAACTCCTCCGCGCAACACCAAAACTTGCGCCCTGGGCTTTGATCGTCGATAGTGTCCGGCATGGCAGCCGGAAATGCTGGTATCGGCGATCGTGATCTGCAGGGGTTCAAGCACGTTCGCTCCCTGTGAAAGTTGTTGTTTCGACTCCATGAGGTCGGAACGAAGCGTGATCCGGCTGGCAATCGGCAACTGCACATGGAGCAGTACTGCGTGCTGATTCTCTTGTGGCTATTCAATCGGGCGTAACTCGCACGTCACTCGGATCATTATCCGAGTCCGTCCGTATCTTCGACCCGACTGCTCTCTCCACCATCGCGGCGGAGCTATCGTTGCAACTGCCCGCCGCGTCTCCCTGCCGCTTTGGCGCCGTGCAGCAGCAATTGACCGCAGTAGATGGTTCGGTCGTGAACACGATCGTGCGGGTCGCTCGGCTGTCGTGGACTCCCCAGGGCAAGGGGGCGAGTGTGTCGGCCTATCGGCTTTACACGCAGTTCGAGGTTCTTAGAAAGGCCGGGTGCCGGGACGGGCAGACTAGACCCTCGCAAGACGTGGCGAGCGCCTCCGGCAACCCTTGTGCCGAACGGGATTGCCTCCATGGTCTTTGGCCACTTGGCCAACCGGTGGAAACGCCGAGGGTTTCCTAGGTCGATGGCCATCGCATCCTGCTCGGGCAGACTTGTTCCACAGAGTACTAGCCGCCCGCCCGCGGGCGGTGGATGGGAAACAGGATCACGTCGCGGATGCTCGGCGCGGCGGTGAGGAACATCACCAGGCGGTCGATGCCGATCCCCAGGCCGCCGGCCGGCGGCATGCCGTGGCGGAGGGCCTTGATGAAGTCGGTGTCCATGCGGGCCATCGACTCGTCCGCCGGCAGGCCGGCCAGCTGCGTGCGGAACAGCTCCTCCTGGAGGTCGGGATCGTTGAGCTCGGTGTAGGCGTTGGCCAACTCCATGCCGGCCACGTAGAGCTCGAACCGCTCGGCCACGTGCGGCTGGCCCGCCTTGCGCTTGGTGAGCGGGCAGACGGCCGCGGGATAGTCGATGACGAACACCGGGCCGGAGAGCGTCTTCTCCACCGTGGCCTCGAAGAGGTCGCTCTTCACGACGTCGGGGTGCCGGCCCGCCGTCTCGATGCCGTGCCCGGCGGCGACGGCGGCCACGCTCGCCGGATCGGTCGGATCGCAGCCGGTCGTCTCGCGGAGCAGGTCGTCGTACTTCGCCCGGCGGAACGGCGGGGCGAGGTTTACCGTGTGGCCCATCCACTCGAACCGCTCGGGTGTGCCGGCCGCCCGCGCCGCGGCGACGAGGATCGCCTCGGTGAGGTCCATCATCGTGCCGTAATCGCCGTAGGCCTCGTAGGCCTCGAGCATGGTGAACTCGGGATTGTGCCGCGGGCTGACGCCCTCGTTTCGATACACGCGGCCGAGTTCGAAGACCCGCTCCAGGCCGCCGACGAGGAGCCGCTTGAGGTGCAGCTCCAGCGCGATGCGGAGCACCAGCGGCATGTCGAGGGCGTTGTGGTGTGTCTTGAAGGGGCGGGCGGCGGCGCCGCCGGCGGTCTCCTGGAGCGTGGGCCCCTCGACCTCCAGATAGCCGCGGTCGGCGAGCGTGCGGCGCACGGCCTCCACGATCCGGCTGCGGGCCACGAACCGATCGCGGACGCCTTCGCCGTGGATCAGGTCGAGGTAGCGCATCCGCTGCCGCAGATCGGAGTCCACGAGGCCGTGGTACTTGTCGGGGGGCGTTTCCAGTGACTTGGCGAGGAACGTGAGCCCCGCGGCGAAGACCGTCAGCTCGCCGGTCTTCGACCAGCCGAGGCGGCCGTCGATGCCGACGAGGTCGCCGAGGTCGAGGCAGTCGACGATCTTCCAGGCTTCGGGCCCGACCTGCTTCTTGCCGAGCATGATCTGGATCCGACCGGTGCGGTCATGGAGGTCGAGAAACACGAGGCTGCCTGCACTCCGCTGGAGCATGATCCGCCCGGCGACGCGCACGGTGGGCCCCGCGTCGCTGTCCTTGGCGACCGCCTCACCCTGGGACCGCGCGGCGGCGATCGGCGTCACGTCGTCGAGCCGTCCGCCCCAGGGGTCGATGCCGAGGGCGGCGAGCTTGTCGAGCTTGTCGCGGCGGGCCTTTTCCAGGGCGGCGCCGGTGCCCTTGGGGGCATCGTGGACGGGAGGGGGCGTGTCTGGCATGAAACGTGGGTTCCACAGGTCGGCCGTCGCCGGGGCGCCGAGTGGCTCCCGCCGCGGGGACCGCGATTGTCGGTTCCCGGGCCGGTTTGGAGAAGGTCTGCTCCCAGTTCCATCCTGGTTTTGACGTTTGGGATGCCCACGCCCCGTCGCTGGACGTTCACTGCGGCCCTCCGGGCCTGGGCATCCCCTTGGGCATCCACCGCCCGACGGCATTCCCGGAAGGAACTGCTACAACGTCGGGCGTGACCGCCGCCCCCCACGACCATCCCACGCTGTTTTGCGTCGAACTGCGCACCACCCGCTGGACGGAGCTGGTGGAGTGGTATCGCAGCGTGCTCGGCCTGCGGGTCCTCGTCCGCGTGGTGGATGACGGCTATGCGCTGCTCGAGGCCGGCGCCACCCGGCTGGCGATTCTCGCCCGCTCCGAGACTGCCCCGGCGAGCGGCCGCTGGAGCCTGGGCTTCGAAGTGGCCGATCTGGAGGCGGTCGGTCGGCGGCTCACGGCCACCGGGACGGCCGCGACGGCCACCGCCCACCCCGAGGGTTTTCGCGAACTGGTCGTCACCGATCCCGACGGCAACAAGATCCGGCTGTTCACGTGGTGAACCGCCGCCCGCCGTGTGCCTGAGACCGGCGATGGTTTCGATTATCCGCTTGTGGTAGCCATCTGATGCGACGGCTCCCCTCGACCATCATCTCCAGCACATTCGCCAGAACAGGCCTCCTTCCGCAGCCATGCCGTTGGAAGACCTGGAGGTCCGAATACCGACATTTATATCGCCTGGATCAGGAGTTCCGAGGCAGGCCACTTACTTGGGCGTGGAAGTCGAACTCCCGGAGAGGTGGACTGCGCTGGGCGGAAGGCGAACCCCATCGAGGCGACCGTGGCGGGCGTTCCAGGTGGAGCGGATTTGTTCGAGCGTCAACAGCCGCTCCGGCGCATCGCCCCCCTGTTGAAGGAATGCGTGGGTGACGATCGCGTCCGTCAGATCGCGCCCCCGCACGTTGCAGCCTTCGAAGCGGACGCCGGTCAGGTTCATGCGAGACAAGTCCCGTCCGCTCAGATCGACACAATCGAGCGTCACGCCAAGCAGCTCATGCCGGCGAAAGTTGGCCGTTGAGGCCAGTTGGTCCCACGTAATCCCGTGGAGATGGGCACCTCCAATCTCGGCCCCGGAAAAGTCCACGCCCGCCAGGTTGCATTCATAAAAGCCCGTTCGTCGGAGGTTGGCATTCGCAAAACTCCATCCGCGCAGGTCCATACCCCCGAAGTGCATGCCGCCGTACTCCGCATCAAAACCCCAGCCATTTCTCGGCTGATACCATGCCAAATCCCAAAACGTGTCTTCTCGCCTCTCAGACCTCCTCTCAATGCGACGGTCAAAGCCGGCGGACTTGACGAGCTGCTCCTGTCGCAAGGTGCAGCGGGTGAACCGGGCACGCGTCAGATCTGCTCCGGACAGGTCCATCTTGGTCAGGTCGAGATCCACGAAGAGCGTTTCCGTCAGATCGAATCCGGCGAGCTGCAGGGCTTGTGCGCCGGCTGTGCCAGTCAGGCAACACCGACTCAGGTCTCGCTGTCGGTAGCTCTCGGTGACAGCGATCTGATCCGCGGTCAGGCGGCATGTTTCGAGCCCGTTGATGCGAGCATCGCGGAAGTCGCAGCGATCCAGTCTTTGGACTTCGATATCGATAACCGCATCGCGCAGATCGGCGCCGCGAAAAGAAGTGTGCTCGGCGAAATATCCCTGGTGAAATCTCGCGCGGCGCAAATTCGCGTTGTCGAATCTCTCGCCATGGGGGACCAAGCCGACAAACACGGCTTCCGCCAGGTCCAAGCCCCGTCCGTCCAGGTCGCCACGGTCGGGTCGGTAATCGGGCGGCGTTTTGGGCCCGGGCAGGAACTCGGATTCAGGGGTATCGCCTCGCGCGGATACCGCGCCCAGCAGCGTCACCACCACGAGCAGGCTCAGGCGCCGGCCGAAGGCCGTCGTCGTGAGTCCTGTGTCGCCTGGCGCGGCGGCAAAGCGCACCGATGTCGTGCCAATGGTCATGGGGCACCTCCCACATTTACATTCCTGAACCGTACGCCGCTGTCCCAGTGATTCGTGAACAGGATGGTCTTGTTGTTGTCGGCTACTTCCGACAGAAGTTTGTCGCTTCCGCTACTGCCCGTGCCGTTTGTCACCTTGGAATCTTTGTAGACGACTTCGCCTCCAAGCCTGACCCCGACAGTATAAGTTCCCACCGGCCCTTGGTTCGGCGTGAATACGATCTGCATCGTCATCCAGTCGTCATTCAATCGGTCTGCGTTGGCGTTCAACGTGGCGATGTTGTCGTATTTGCCCTTGGCGTCCGTGCGTAAGTCAGCCATCCGCAACTTCGACCTTCACCTTGCCATGCCTTTCTTTCGTCGTCTGGAACATTCGGCGCGAATGGCACGTCACCAAGCCTCCCTTCAGGATAACGGGTGCGGATCTCACCTTGCCTTCGAGCGTGACCGTGCCGCTGGATGACGACTTGAAGTCGACGCCGGCGATGATGATCTCCTGGAAGACGGGGCCGAGGTCCTGCGAGACGTTGATCACCGTACCGGGAAAGAGCGTTTCGCCGGGGACGACCGGCGTTGTGATCTTGAGGTCGTTGATCGTCAGGCCGCTGCCAGTGGTGGTGGAGCGGGCCCAGATCCTGATGGCGTTAGGCCCGTAGCTGGCTTGCACGTTCGAACCGTCGCGAGGCGGCACACGTCCACTTGGTCGGCGGCGGTTGGGTCATCCCGGTTTGGAGTGTCGGCGCGGGAGGAGGAGAACGTCACCGCCGCCACGCAAGCACCACCGGTGGCGCAGGAGTTTTCACTGCGGTGCCCTTGGGTGAGGCGGTGACATCCGTCTGATACGGCTCACACTTGAGCCTCGCGCACGAACCTCACCTGGGCAACAACGGCGAGGGAGGGATTGTCCATGCCCCAGGAGCCGGCGTGGCTGACCAGCGTAGCCAGGGATGGCGGAGCGCAGGCAGCCTCGAGAGAGTGGAGGCCTGGAAGGCCGAAACGAACGACCGGCGATGGGGCATGGGCAGTCCCGACCAGCGTCACGCGCGAGGTTCAAGTGTGAAGCGTATGAGCGGGTTCATGCGGAGCCGGGACCGCTCCGGAAGATTCTCGAGGCTCTCGGCGCGCCACTCGCCGTGGGCCTGGACTCGACCAGCGTCTGCGCCGCTGCCGGACAATCGGCATGGACCGTCCGCACCTTGATCGAGCGAGAGCCTTGCGATATGGTTACCCATATGAAGACCACCGTAGATATTGCTGACGACCTTCTCCTCCGTGCGAAACGGGAGGCCGAGGCTTCCCAGACCACGTTGCGCAGCCTGATTGAAGAGGGTCTGCGCGAGGTGCTCGGCCGCAAGGCGTTGTCGAAGCAAAAGCCGATCAAGCCCGTGACTTTCCGGGGAAGAGGGCTGCAGCCTGCATTCCGCGGGAAAGGCTGGGACGCGATCCGCGACACCATCTATGGAACCGCGGAGTCATGATCGCGATCGACACCAATCTGCTCGTCTACGCTCACCGCGAAGACAGCGAGTGGCATGCCGTAGCCAGGTCGTGTCTCGTCGATCTCGCCACCAGCGGCAACTCCTGGGCCATCGCCTGGAGTTCCCTGCACGAGTTTCTTGCCATCGTCACCCATCCGCGGATCTACGCTCCACCCACTCCGCAGGCGACCGCCTTCGCATCGATCAAGGCCTGGCAGAACTCACCGGGTTTGCATCTGCTCGACGAGGGTCCCGGCTATCTCGACAAACTTGAACGCTTGTGCGCACGGGCCAGGATCGTGGGGGGGAAGGTTCATGATGCGCGCATCGCGGCCATCTGCCTGAACCACGGTGTCGCCGAGCTCTGGACCGCTGACCGTGATTTCTCCCGCTTTCCCGAATTGAAGACCCGCAACCCGCTCATCGCCAAGTGACCGGCGTCGCGCCGGCTGTTCACGTGGTGAACGGCCATCCGTCGGTCGTGCGGCGGGACAAGTCCACTTCGTCGGAGGTGGCCGGGTCATCCCGGTTTGGAGTGTCGGCGCGGGAGAAATAGACCGTCACCGCGGCCATGCCCAGGCCGAAGAGCAGGATGGCCGCCAGCGCCACGCCCATCAGGCAGCCGGCACTGGCGTCGTCGCTGCTCAAGGCCGCCAGATCGGCGGCCTCGTGCCGCGCTTGGTGGCGGTTGACGGCGCTGTCGAGTGCCAGCAGCAGGCTGCGGGCGTGCCGGAAGAAGAGCACCGGCAGCACGACCGCCACCACCAGGCAGGTCACCAGCGCCGTCTCGTGCGCACCGCCGAGGCCGAGGACGATCGCGGCGTAAACGGCGAGCGTGACCAGCACGGTGACGCCGTAATTGATGTAGATCGAGCCGAGATAGAAGCCCGGCTCCCGGGTGAACGGCAGCCCGCACCGCGGGCAGGCCGCGTGCATGCGGAACCAGCCCGCGAACAGGCGGCCGCCGCCGCAGTGCGGGCAGACGAGCGCGAAGCTGCGTCGCAGGCGGAGGGCACGGGAAGGGGAGGGCTCCATGCCCTCCACTATGACGCCGGCGGATCGTCCGAGCGAGAGCCGGTCCCGGCAGACGGCCGCCGGCGGATCAGCCGCGTGACCAGTGCGGCCAGCAGGCCCGACACGACGAAGGTCGCCGCCGTCGGCTCGGGCACGGCGAGGATGATCGAGTCGGGCGACGTGCCGAGGCCGAACACGAACCGGTCGACGATCTCGACGGGGCGGCTCGGGTCGAGCCCGTTGAACTGGAAACTGGCCGTGCCCCGGACCAGCAGCCGGCCGGCGAGGTTCCCCACGGGGTCGATGTCGCTCTGCGTGCCCGTGGAGTAGATCGTGTAGTCGGCTTGGTCGACGATCTTGGGGTTGAAGTTGTTGGGGCTGAGGGTGGAGTTGCCCACCGTGCCGATTCCGAAGCCGAGGCCCGGCGGCAGGCCCGGGTCCATCGTCCGGAATTGCCAGGTGCCGGCGTCATTGGCGAGCGCTCGGAGGTCCGTGTCACCGCCCGGCAGGCTGCCGGGCACGTAACTGTCCGGCGCGTTGCGGCGGACCTCATAGACCTGCCCGGCGGCCGCCGCATACGTGAGGTTCGTCGGCCGCATGCCGTTTTGCAGGACGTCGAAATAAAAACTGCCGAGCACGTCGTCCGAAGCCCTGGTCGGCACCAGGGACGTGTTGACCAGCGTCAGCGCGAGCGTGCTGCCGGAGGTCGTGAACGTCGCCATGAAGGAGACGGCATTGCCGGCGGCTGACGTGCCGCTGGCCTGCACCGTGAGGGGAGTCGACAGCGTGAGCGGCGTGGCGTTGACGGGCAGAGTGCACAGCGCGGCGAGGGCCGCGAGGCCTGCGGACCGCAGGCCAGGGGTGGGAAGGAACATGACGGAATCTCCGCGACGGGTGGGTTCGCGGCATCCAATGCGCGGGGCATGCACCGCGGGGCCCTGCGGCGCAACGACAGTCGTCGTGACCCGGCGTGGGAAACGTCGGGTCTCGTCGGCCTACGCTGCGCCGGCACTCCAAAGCGGAGCGGCCAGCAACTCGTCTTCCGATCATGTCGCCGTGAGACGCCGCGGACCGGCTCGGGCGCGGCGGGAACGAAGTCCCGCCCACCCGGGTCTGCCTGCGGCCTTCCCGGCACGGCGAACCCTCGTGCCGACCGCGGGCGGTGGCAAGCCACCACCGGCAAAACAGGGTCTTTTTCCGGGTATTTCGCCGGCGGACACATCCGCCCGGCAGGCCGCCGGCGTCAGGCCGCGACGAACGCCCGCCGATCGTGGTGGGCGGTCGATCGCAGGAGCACACAGCCCTGGAGAACTTCCGGCCGGCCGGGGCTGCCGACCGCGGCCGTGGGGCAGGCGACGAGCCCGCGCAGTCGCCCCCAGGTCTCGTGCAGCGCGTGCGGCACCGAACAGGCGCTGACGTTGCCGGTGCGGCGCACGAGGCCGTTGACGACCTCGGCGGTGATCCCCTGCTCTTCGAGCTTCATGCTCGTGAACCGCACGATCCCCGTGCCGGCCTGGTGCGGCACGACGTGGCTCACGTCGCCGCCGGCCAGCCCGCACGCCGCCAGCGCCCGGGCGACGGCCGCCGACATCGCCCGCGGGGCCGTCTCCGCGATCGCCATGCCGTCGAGCGCGTAGACGAGCCGCTCGGCGGCCACGTCGCGGCCGCCGTCCGGCGCCGGGACGGGCACCGCGGGACGGACGTGGAAGTCGAACGCCGGCCGCTCGATGGGCTGCCGCTCGGCGTGGGCGTGCACGAGCTCGAAATGCACCGGATGCCGGCGGCTGGCCAGCGGCGCGATCAGGGTGGCGGATGCCATGTCGCCGAACAGGCCCGCGGTCTGCCCGCAGGCGTAGTCAGTGATGCGGCTGATCCGAGTGGCGACGACCACGAGCAGGAACTCGTCGTGGGCCAGCGCCAGCCGCGGCGCCACGCGGGACTGGATGACGGACAGGGCGCGGCTGTAACCGCAGCAGAACCAGTTGAGGCCGATCGTGCGGCAGCGGCGCATGCCGAAGGCGCGGGCGAGCTGCCGCGCGGCCCGGCCCGGCCGCTCGACCGCCGCCTGGTCGGGATCGAGGTAGCGCTGGGCGATCGACGGGGGAATCAGCGACGGGGAGACGAAGATCAGGCCGCGACAGGCGGCGAGGTCGCAGCTCGTCTCCCGCTGGATGCGACGGATCGCCTGCAGGCCCATCATCACCTCGTCGTCGCGCGAGATGCCGCGGGCCTCGATGCCCGTGTGATGGGCGAACTTCCGCGGCATCGTGTCACCGAACCAGCCGTTCTCCAGTTCCCAGGTGGGCTGGTGAATCGCGATCGCGGAGATGCCGAGGGCGGCGGACGAGGTGGCAGACATGGCGAGGCGGCTGTGCGGGGTGAAATGGGCGGGGATTGTGGCGGCCGCAGCCCGGCGAGGCTAGCCGGAAAAAGACCGCTTTTTCGCGTATACCCTCGGGTCCGAGGGCCGTCCACCGGGTGGTTTTGCCGGGCGCCGCCGGTGTGCCTGTGCCGTTTTGCGGCGCTGTTGGCTGCCGCAGGGCGGTCAGCCCGGGCCGCGATCGGCATCGGCCGCCGGCGGTTCCGTCGGCGACGCCGGTGCAAAGCCCGACACGGTCGGCCGCGTCAGCTCGATGGCGACGGCGCCGAGGGCGTCGTAGTCGCGGTGGTTGCACGACAGCACGATCACCTGCAGGCCCCGGCCGGCGGCCCGGTCGAGCATCGCCTGGATGGCGGCGACGCGGCCGGGATCCGAGTTGACGAAGGCGTCGTCGAGCACGATCGGCAGGCAGCCACCGTGGGCGCCGGCGAGGATCTCCGCCATCGCCAGGCGAAACGCCGCCCCCACCTGCTCCCGCGTGCCGCCGCTGAGCCGCTTGAACGGCAGGCTCACGCCGCCGAAGTCTGGCCGCGACAGTTCCAAGGTCGTGAACGCATCGGCCTCGTAACCGACGGTCACGGTGGTGTCGGCGCCGAACAGGCAGCACAGGTAGCCGGCGACGCGGTCGGCCAGCGGGGCGACGAAGCGGGCTTCGATCTCCGCCTTCTTTTCGGCGAACAGCCGGGCGAGCAGGGCGTGGGCGCGGGCCTCGCGGTCGGCGTGCCGCTGGGTCGCCGCGGCGTTCCGCTCGGCCGCGAGTGCGGCGGCGAGATCTTCGCGCGGGTCGAGCGTGCCTTCGCTGCGGAGCCGCTCCAGGGCGATCGTCCGCTCGGCCCGGGCGGTTTGCACCGCCGCCAGCAGGTTCTCGATCGCCCGCCCGAGCCGCCCCGCCGTCTCCCGGAGCAGGTCGGGCTGGAGCCGGGCGAGGGCGGCCCGCGTCTCCGCCAGCCGCGCGTCGGCCTCGTCGCGGTCGCGGGTCGCGGCCGCCAGCGCGTCGTCTCGGTGGTCGCCGTGCTCCTCGACGAGCACCTCCAGACGCACCCGGGCGTCGCGCAGATCGCGGTCGATCGCGGCCACGGCGTCGGCCGCCGTTTCGCGCTGGCCGCTCGCTTCGGCCGCGATCTGCTCCGCCGCCTGCTGCTCGGCATCGGCCGTCGCCAGCGTGGCCGCCAGCTCGCGGAGCCGCGCCGTGATCGCCTGCCGGGCCGCGACCGCCGCGTCGAGGCCCGCCGGCCGCACGAAGCCGGTCCGCGCCTGACCCGTCAGCAGCGCTTCCAGGCCGCCGATCTCCGTGTCGAGGGCGGCCAGATCCCGGTCGGCCTGCGCGTCGCCGAGATCCGCGATCGCGGCCTGTTTGGCAGCGAGCCCCGCCTCGAGAGTCTGCCGCAGGGGCTGGATGCGTCGCGCCTCGTCGGCGTCGGCCACGGCCATGCCGCGCAGCCGGTCGGCGAGGGCGGCCACGGCTGCGTCGCGGAGCCGCGTGGCCTCGGCAAGCGACGTGCCGCCGCCGGGCGTGATCACCAGCCGGGCGCCGGCGACCTCGAGCGTCGTGTCGGCGGTGATCGTCTCGGGCCGGCCCGCCACGAGCTCGTGATCCCCCAGTCGCACCGCCGCGGCGGAGGCCACGAGTTCGAGGCGGGTCGCGATCGCGTGGAGCGTGGCCTGGGCCGCGTCACGGCCGCGCTCACACGCCGTGAGAGCCGCGAGGTCGGCCGCCGAGACCGGCGGTAGGGCGTCGAGCCGGCCCTGCAGTTCGGCTGCCTCCGCCCGCAGCACCGCGATCCGGCCACAGCGGCCGGCGAGGCCGGCGCGTTCCGCGCGGCGCTGCTCGAGATGCTCGGCCTGCCGGGAGAGCTCCGCGAGTTCGGCCACTTCGGCCTGCTCCCGCTGGCGGCCGCGGGCCGTGTCGCGGGCGGTGGTGTAGCGGGTCGCGCTGTCGCGTTCGGCCACCAGCGCGGCGGCGTGCCGCTCCGCCGCCGGCGCCCGCCGGGCCTCGATGTCGGCGACGCGGGCCGCGCACTCACGGATCTGTCGATCGCCTTCGGAGAGCGCGGCGAGCCGGGCGGCCGTGTCGTGCGCGATGGCCTGCTGCTCGGCCTGGAGCACCTGCAGGGCCTGTGACTCGCGCAGGAGCCGCTCGTTGGTCTCCTGCTCGGCCCGCCGCGCGGCGAGGCTCCGCTCGCTCTCGACGATGGCCGTGTCGGCCCGTTCGACGGTCGCGACGGCGGCCTCGAGCGCGGCGATCGCGGCCTGCGCCGCGCGGACTCGCCCGCGGGCCGCCTCGAGTGCCGCTGCGGCCCGGCCGAGCGGCGAGTCGACCCGCGGCGTGCCGTCCTCGCGGGTGCGGGCGGCGTGCGCATCGGCGACCGCGCGGGCGACCGCGGCGTCGAGTCGCGATTCGGTCACGCTCCCCTCCTCGAGGCTGCCGAGCCGCTCGCGGAGCCGATCGAGCGGCTCTCGCAGGGCGTCGCCGGCGAACGGATCGTCGGCCGCAGCCCCCTGCCAGACCCAGAGGTGGGCCCATTGCATCCGCAGCCGCTCCTCGACGTTGCGGCCGCCGATCGCCTCCGCGGCGACGAGCTCCTTGAGCTGCTGCTCCGCCTCGTCGCTGCGCAGCGTGCCGCCGCCGGCGCGAGCGAGCGTGGTGGGCGCCGTGTTGGTGCCAGTGAACTGCTTCGTGACCGTCCAGCGCCCGCCGCCGCACTCGAAGGTCAGGTCCACGGCGGGGTGCCCGGCGTGGAAGTGCGACCGCATCGAATCCAGCACCGCCCCCGAGGCCCGACTGCGCAGAAACAAGGCGCGATGGATGGCCTCGACGATCGTGGTCTTGCCCGTCTCGTTCGGCCCGCCGATGACCGTCAGCGGTCGGTCGAGGTCGATGGTCAACTCGCGGTGGATCCGGTAGTTGCGCAGGGTGACGGACACGAGCCTCATCGCGCCGCCTCCCCGGGCCGCATGCACAGGCCGTGCAGGAGGTTCACCGCTTCTCGGGCGTCGTCGGCATCGGGGCCGCCGGCCCCGATCCGCCGCAGGAGTTCCTCGGCCACGCGGGAGATGATCGGATCGTCGCCGCGGTCGGCCAGGTCGCGGATCTCGTCGGGTGACGGCGCGAGCGTGGTTTCGTCGCGAACGTCGAGACGGAGGAGGCGATGCGACCAGGATTCGAGGATCCGCTCGAGTTCGCGCCGCGCCGCCAGCGACACGCATCCTGTGAGCACGAGGTCCACCAGGGCGCGGTCGAAGCCCGCCTCACGGGTGACCGTGGCGAGCGTCTCCTCGAGCCGGACCGGACCGTCCTCCCCAAGGTCGACCGCCGTGCCGAGCCAGGCGAGCCGGCCGGTGGGGAGCGGGTCGACGACGGGTCCGCCGCCACGCGCCGCGGTCACGCAGGCGACGTGGCCGGGACGCTGCCCCGTCTTCGGAAAGCGGTCGGTCTCGTGGGAGCCCGCATACCAGGCCTTCGGCCCCGCCTGCAGGAAGCCGTGCCAGTCGCCGAGGGCCAGGTAGTCGATCTCGGCCGCGGGGAGGGCGTCGAGGTCGATGACGTTGGCGGGGCCTGTGATGTCCTCGCCGTCGGCCTGGCCGCCGAAGGTGCCGGTGCCGCCGTGGGCGAGCACGATCCGCGGCGCGGCGCCGAGCGCGGTGAAGTCGAGGTCGCGAATCCAGGCGGTAGGGTCGGCCGATTCCTGCCGCCGGAACAGCGGGCAGGGCAGGATCACCGCGTCGTCGCGGACGACCGGACGGCGTTCGAGGAGCACGTGGAGGTTCGGGGCGCGGGAGCGGTGCTCCGTGACGAAGAACGGCTGCTCCCACAGGCTGCCGTGGCCGCCATGATCGTGGTTGCCGGGGATGGCGTAGACCGGCACGGGCATCTCGCCGATCACGCCGAGGGCCTGGGCGACCACCGTGCGGGTCGGCGTGGGAGAGTCGAACAGGTCGCCGGCCACGAGCACGAATGCCGCCCGCCGCTCCACGACGGCGGCGCGGATGCGGCGGATGGCCTCGATCCGCTCCTGCTGCACGAGCGACCGCTTGGTGACGTCGCGAATGCCCGCGAACGGCTTGCCCAACTGCCAGTCGGCGGTGTGGATGAAGGTGGTCATGCGGAGGTCGGGGGTGATGGTCAGCCGTCAGTTGTAGGGTATGGCGGTCGGCCGGCGAGCCGCGCGGCGAGGCCCGTGGCCCGGCGAATCGGCCGCTCGATCGCCGTCCGGATCACATCCTCCGCACCGATCACCGTCACCTGCTTCGCGGCCCGCGTGATCCCCGTATAGAGCAGTTCCCGCGTCAGCAGGCGGCTCCGAGCCTCCGGAAGCACGACGATCGCGTGCCCGTATTCGGATCCCTGACTGCGGTGGATCGTGAGGGCGTGGACCGTGGCCACCTCCTCGAGCCGCGTCACAGGCACCCGGATCACCTCGTCGCCGAGGGCGAACACGGCATCTTTGCGGCGGCCGGTCGGCGGCGCCGCGGCCGACTCCGCCGCCGGCACGACGACCCCCACGTCGCCGTTGAAGAGTCCCAGCTCGGGGTTGTTTTTCGTGACCATGATCGGCCGCCCGGAGTACCAGCCGGCGGCGGGGCCGAGGCCGAGCCCGCGCTCGACCCGCTGGTTCCAGCCCGACACGCCCGCCGGCCCGCCGCGCCGCGCGCAGAGCACCTGCAATTCCCCCTGGGCGCCGAGCACCCGCTGCGCCCGCTCCGCGGCACTGCCCGACTCGTCGCGGGCCAGTTCGCGGAGCCGCCGGGCGTGCTCGCGGACGATCGCCGTGATCTCGGCCAGGCCGGCGGCATCGCCGGGCTTGATCCAGCGCACGTCGTCCGTGCCGGCTGCCAGCGCGGCCAGCCCGCCGCCTGTGTCGCCGGTGCGGATCGCCCGGGCGAGGCGGGCGATGGCGGAGTTCGCGTCGTAGCGGTGCTGCCCGCCGAGCTCCGTGAGCCGCTGCGCGAGCGGCGTGCTCCCGTCGCGGCAGGCCCGGGCGATGTCGGCGAGGACCGAGCCCGCCTCGACGCTCGCCAGCTGATCGGGATCGCCGACGAGGCGGATGGCGGTCGCGGGCCCGACCGCCGCAAGCAACGCCTGGAGCAGCGAACTCGACACCATCGACACCTCGTCGATCACCACGAGGTCGTAGTCGAGCGGATTGGCGGGTCCGAAGCCGAACTGCGGGGCTCGGTCGGGGTTGTACTTGAGCAGCCGATGGATCGTGGTGGCCGGAGCGGCCCGCACGGCCTTGAGGACCGCGGCCGACGCCTGGGCCTTGAGGCAGCGATCCTCGAGCGCCTTCGTCATCCGCGCCGCGGCCTTGCCGGTCGGGGCGGCCAGCGCGATGCGCGGCGGGGTCGCCGACCGTTCGCAGACTTCGATCAGATCCTTGGCGAGCGTGAACGTCTTGCCCGACCCGGGCCCGCCGAGCAGGATGCTGACGTGCCGCGACTCGTCGCGGAGCAGCGCCGCGGCGATCGCCTCCTCCGTGGAGAACGCCTGGCCGAGATAGAGGCGGGCGTCGCAGCCTCCGGCCGTGGCGGCCCCGTCGAGGATGAACGGTCGCGCTGCGGCCGGCCCGCCGACGAGCGCGGGCAGCGCCTGCAGCGCGTCGATCCACGGCCGTGGCTCCGTGGGCCAGGGCAGGGCGGCGGAGTCCTGGTCGATGCCGCCGGCCCAGTCGGCGATCTGCCCGAGGTGCACGCAGGTGTGGCCGTCGCGCGGGGTGCGCAGCGCCAGGCACATGCCCAGCCATGCCAGCAGCGACGGCTCCACCGCCGCCCCGCCTTGGCGGGCGAGGCCCACGAGCATCCGGGCGGCCGCGACGTCGGCCGGAGCGATCACGCCGGCGGCGCAATAGTCGTCGAGGGTCAGCGGCCTCGTGTCCGGCGGCGCGGGTGCGGTCATGGACGGTCTCCGGCGAACAGGCGGCTCAAGCGGGGCCACAGGGCCGGTGGCGGTTGCCAGACGAACATGCCGTGGCGGCGGCCGGCCGCATCGACGGGGCCATCCGCGCCCCGCGTGCCGCGGATGAACGCGTAGACGACGCCGGCGATGCAGTCGGCCGGATCGGCTTCCCCGAGCCGCCAGCGGAGCATCCGATAGACCGCCGTTCCGTAGACAGCCGCCTGCAGCGGATAGTGGTGCTCGGCCATCGCGGCCACGAGCCCGGCGTGTGCGTAGGCCTCGGCGGGCCGGGCCGCATCGGCCCGATGCAGCTTGTTGGTCTTGTAATCGGCGATCACGAGCCGCGGTCGGCCAGCCCCGGTATCGCGGATTCGCAGCACCGCGTCGATCGAGCCGTTGATCAGTCCGGCGAGCGGAATGTCGAACGACGGGTCGCTCAACTCCGCCGCATAGCCGTGGAGCGGATCGGAGGGGGGCAGCAGGGCGGCGAACACGCGGCCCACGTCGCTGGCCCGCACCGCGGCGGTGCTGTCCGCCAGCGCCATCTCGAAGTCCATCTCCGCAAGGCGGTCCGCGCGGGAGAAGTCGGCGAAGCAGCGGTCGCCGAGCGGGCCGCCGAAGGGCGTCTGCATGGCCCGCGTGATCGTGTCAGCGAGGACGGGCTGGCGGCCGGCGAACAACTGCGACGTGGCGGTCTCCGCGACGACGGCCCGCACCTCCTCCGCGAGCGGTCGCCCGCCGTCGATCCGCTCGAAGATCTCGTGCACGACGCTGCCGAACGCCGTGCCGGCCGGCAGGTCGGGCACGGCGAACTCCGCGGAAGATGCCGCGCCGGTGGGCACGGTCGCGTCGGCCTCCGCGTCGGCGGGCGACAGGTCCGACTCCTCGTCGGCTCCGCCGCCAGTGGCTGCGAACTCGGTGGCCGCCCGCTTCTGCCGGCGGGCCGTGATGCCGCTGAACGACGTCCGCTCATAGGTCTGCTGGACGCCGCCGCGCGGCAGCGGCGCGATCGCGGTCGGCGGGGTGTCGGTCCGGTCGCCGGGCCGGTGCCAGCGGGCGGGCAGGGGCGGGAGGTCGTCCACGGGGCGGGGCGTGAGGATGCCGTCATGGCAGAGGACCTCGGGGAGGATCGATGCGTCTGCGGACTGGGCGGTAAGCACGCAGAGGAAGTGCTGGGCCCGGGTGACGGCGACGTAGAGCAGGCGTTTTTGCTCCTCCCGGTACAGCCGCGCCACCTCGCGGGCGGCCGTCGGCGACTCCTGGCCGAGCGCGGCGGCGAGATCCAGCACGCGGCGGCCCTGCGGATCGTGGAACACGCCGACAGCGCGCGTGTGCCGCTGGTTCCGCGCGGCCTTCCACAGGTCGGCCACGATCACGCAGGGGAACTCGAGCCCCTTCGCGGCATGGACCGTCATGATCTTCACGGCGTCGTCGTCGCTCTCGACCCGGCGGACGACGGTATCGTTCTCGTCGTCGAGTCGCTCGAGCCGGGCGAACGTCGCGAGCAGCTCGTCGGGCCGGCAGCCGCCATCGGGACCGTGCTCATGGAGCAGCTCGACGATGTGGGCGAGGTCGGTGAGGTGCCGCTGGCCCTCCGTGCCGGCCGTCACATTCCGCATCATGTCGCGGTCGGCCGCGATCGCGGCTCCGCAGGCGGCGATCCCGCGCCGCTGCACGATCGCCGCCAGGGCGGCGACGGCCTCCTGGACCGGACGGATCGCGTCGTCGGAGAGCGAACCGGCGTCGCGGAGTGAATGGCCGCCGAAGAAGCGGCTCACGGCGGCCCGACGGAGGCGGCCGGGGTGCGACGGCCGGGCCATCGCCTCGAGCAGATCGCGGATGGCGCCGGCCATCTCCCCCTTCATCACGCTGGCAGTGCCGGCCGTGACGGCCCGGATGTGGAGCCGGGCGAGGTGGCCGGCGACCTGGTTGCCGACGTGCTTCGTCCGCACGATGACGCAGATGTCGCCGGGGTTCACCGGCCGCGTGGCTTCCCCGACCCGCAGTGCCGTCGCCTGCGGATCGAGCAGCGCGACGATCCGCCGGACCACGGGCTCGACGAGCTGGTTTTGGCTGTTGGCCGCGCCGACGCACAGCATCTCGACGGGGTCCGGGCCGACGATCCGCGGCCCGGCCTGTGGATCGGCGGCGGTGACGGGTTCGTAGCGGACGTGCGGGCGGGCAGGATCGGCGGGATCGGCGAGGAACACCGCCCCGTCCATGACCTGGTTGAGCGTCTCGACGATCGGCCGGTCGGACCGTCGGTTCACCGGCAGCGTGCGCCGCTCGGCGGAACGGGTGAACGCGACGTAGGCATTCACGTCGGCGCCCCGGAAGCCGTAGATCGCCTGCTTCGGGTCACCCACCGTGATCAGCCGCCGGTCGTCGTCGCCGGGGAAGAGCCGGTGGAACAACTGCCACTGCAGGGGATCGGTGTCCTGGGCCTCGTCCACGATGGCGAGCTGGAACCGCTCCCGGAGCTGGGCGACGACGGCCGCGCCTCCCTGTCCGTCCACGACCTCCCAGGCGAGCCGCAGCAGGTCGTCGTAGCTCGGCTGCGCCGCCATCGCCCGGTGCACCCGCGCGACGCACCGCGCGACGACGTCACCGACGGCGGCAAGCTGCTCCCGCTGGTCGCGTGCGGCCGGGGTGTCGGGGGCCTCCGCGGGCTCGATCCAATATCCCATGAGCGGATCGCGGGCCGCGGTGTCGACCAGCGCCACGATCCGGTCCTCGGGCCACAGGCGGCCGTGCACCGATTCGCGGACGAGTTCGTCGTTGACCACCTCGGCGAGGATCCGGTCGCGGGCGTCCTCGCGGTTCTCGTTTTGCACCTGCCGGCCCGCGCACGCCAGCACCCGCCCGCAGACGGCGTGGATGGTGGCGATCGTGGCCGTGTCGAACTCGGCGGCGGCCCGCTCGAGCCGGCCGGCGACCGTGGCCGGATCGCCCGCCGCGCCGCCGCGGAGATGCGCGTCGAGCGCGTCGGTCGGTTCGAGGGCGGCGTTTCGCAGCAGCGCCGCCGTGGCGACGATCCGCCGCCGCACGCGGTCGCGGAGCTCGGCCGCGGCATTGCGGGTGAAGGTGGTGACGAGGATCTTGCCGATGCCGAGCGTGGCGTCCGTGGCGAGGGCGAGCGTCACGTGGGCGGCGACGGCATACGTCTTGCCGGTGCCGGCGCTGGCATCGACGACCGTGCCCACGGGGAGCGGGTATGCGGTGTAGTCGAAGCCCTGCGGGGCAGTGCGCGGCGGGTGGCTGGCGTGGTCGCCGCTCATGACAGCACGTACGTTCGTGAGAGCGTGAACAGCCGGGCGAACTCCGTATGGAAGGCGACTTCCGGGGAGGCGGGACCGAAGATGTCCTCGAACCGGGGCGACCTGCCGTAGACCAGCTCTTCGTCGGAGCCCTCGTAGGCGAACGACAGGTGGTTGGTGAACTGCTGGCGGGCCCCCACGCGATCGCCGGTGGCCAGTTTCTCGGCGATCGAAGCCACCAGGCCGCCGAACCGTCCGCAGGGCGTGGCCAGGGCCCGTGGCAGGAGATCGCAGATCTGCGCCAGCCGTTCGGCAGCAGCCGTGCGGTCACGCAGGGCGTCGGCCAGTTGCACCGTCCGCGGGATCGCGGCCGGTCCTTTGGAGTTCGGCGGTTTCCAGTCCTTGTGGCGGGAGACGACGATCGCCCGGTCGGCCGCCAGGCCGGCCGCCCGCGCGACGAGCAGGCGCAGGGCGGCGATGTGCAGCGGCAGGCCCCATGACTCGCGCTCGCCGCGCGTGACGCGAATGTCGACGAGCAGGTCGCCGGCGGACGTGTCGGGCCGAGCGGCGTAGCCGGTCAGTGTCCCCGACAGCAGCCGGCCGGGGAGCGCGACGCGGACCGGCTGCGTGGTGAACCCGGTCAGGGGAATCGGCTTCTTCGGGTCGGCGGCGACGGCCAGGATTCCGTCGACCAGCGCGATGATCTCCGCGACTGCTGCCGCGCCGAACCGGCCGAACGGGATTCGGCCCGCCGCCCGGGCGGCCTCAACCCAGCCCGCCACGTCGCCCCCGGCGTGGAGGCGGTGCGCCAGCAGGCTCTCCATCAGCTCGCGGGTCTCGCGCGGCGTCAGCGCCAGCGGGAACGTGGCCGCCGGAAACTCCTCCTCGTCGCGCCACGTGTCGATGCCGAGCGTCTTGCGGAGATAGAGCCGCAGCGGGTCACGGACCATGTCTTCGAGCACCGGCAGCTCGACGATGGGCAGCTCCGGCGGGGATCCGGCCGCCGTCGCGCGGTGCGGAATGTCCGTGCCCAGGGCCTGCGCCGCGTCGTGGGCGGCGGCGTCGTGGCTCCACGTGCGGCCCGGCTGCACCGCGCCGGGCTCGAAGTTCCGCCGGCCGACGGCATGCCGCGGATGCCGGATCTCGATGCCGCTGGGATTTTCGCCGGCGGCGGACCGCACGCCATGGCGGACGGCGAAGTCGACGAGCTCGGCCAGGGGCGTGACCAGTGGCAGCGGCTTGTTGTTGCGGATATCCATGCCGATGCAGGTGACGAGCAGCCGGTCGCGGGCCGCCAGGACGCAGTCGAGCAGCGCCCGCCGGGTGTCGATCCGCGGGTCGCCGTCGCCGGCGAGCGGCTGCCGTGAGATGAGATCGTCGCCCTGTGACTCGGCGGCGGCGGCCGCCCGGTCGTCATAGCCTGCGACGCAGACCACGCGGAAGGGGACGTCGCGGAGGGGCACCAGCGACGTGGCCGTGATCGCCCCGGTGCGCAGCGGCTGCCGGCCGACGACCGAGGTCAGCGCCTCCTCAAGAACCGTGCGCACGTCGTGAAACGGCACGGCGGTATCCGATGCGGCCGCCCGCAGCCGCCGCAGGGCCTGCAGCGGCTCGGCGAGGTCGGCGGCCGCGGGGCCGCAGAGCCCGAAGAGGGCGTCCTCGACGGCCCCGCACCACGCGGCCGTGGACCGGGCGGACGAATCGCCACAGCAAGCGTCGTCAAGGTCGCGAAGAACCTCGAAGATTCGCGCCAGCGTGGCGATCGCCGGGAGGTCGCCGAGCGGCACGTCATCGAGCGGGATGGTGGAGGTAGCAGCTGGATGCCCGGTGTCACCGCCGGCCGCGGGTCGCGGCCCGGCCGCTGCCGCCGGCAGGACCGCCCCCAGGAGCATGCGTTCCAGGCCCGCCCGCCAGGTGTGCGGCGTCGCCGCCGCCGCCGGAAACTGCTCTCGCGCGCGGTGGGCCGCGTCGAATCCCCAGTGGATCTTCGTCCGTTCGATGAGCCGGTCCCAGCGGCGGATCATGTCGTCGTCGCCGCCGAAGTGCTGCTGCACCAGCGGGTGCGTGGCCACGGCGCGGAACTCCTCGATGGAGCACCGCGAGCCGACGAGCCGCATGACGTCGATGAGCAGGCGGGCGGGGTCGCTCACCTCGTGGAGCCCCCGGTCGGCCACGACGAACGGCAGCTTCACGGTCCGCCCGTCATCGCCGGTGACCTCCCGGTCGAACACGGCCGCGAGGTGCGGCGCGAGCTGTCCGAGGCACGGACTGACGATGACGACGTCGTGCGGCTGGAGATCGGGCAGGTCGTGAAACGCATGCAACAGCGCGTCGTGCAGCACCTCCGCCTGCCGGGAGAGCGTGTGGCAGCGATGGATCGTCAGGGAGGCGTCGGTGGCGAGGTCGTGCGGCTGGGGGACGGGCCGGGCCGCGGTCGTGATCGCCTGCTGGATGCGGCCCAAGAGCGTGGCCGGATCGGCGGCCGTGCCGTCGGCGGCGGCGGGGTCGTGCTCGGGAGTGAGCCCCTGGGACGCCAGCAGGTTCTGGGTTTCACGGGCGCCGTGCAGCCAGGTCGCCACGAGCGGGTCGAGATCTTCGGGCAGCTCGGCCGGCGTGCGCGGCGGCGGCACTTCGACCGACACGGGCGGCGCCGTCGTCGCCCAGCGCGACCGCAACGGGGCCGCGGGATGGACGAGCAGCACGGTCACCTCACAGGCCAGGCCGAGCGTGCGCAGGGTGGTGATCTGCTGGAGCGAAAGCGACTGGAGCCCGGCGACGAGGAGCGGCTCACGGCTGGCGTCGTCGTGCAGCTGCGTGCGGGCCGGGGGGCTGGGTGTGCCGATCGTGTCGCGCACGGCCCGCCAGACGCGGAACTGCCAGGCATCGTCCGCGGCGAGCGGGTCGGCCGCCCATTCGCTGTCGATGCTCCGCTTCTCCGTGGCGACGGGGCTGAGGTGTGGCAAGCCTGCTTCCCACCGGGCGATCATCGCCGGTCGGCGGACGTGGTAGGAGTCGAAGAGCCCCGCGATCCGTCGGGCCGTGAGCAGCGGTTCGCGGGTGACGTCGAGCGGAATCTGCAGGGCCGCGGCATCCGCGCTGCTGATCACGTCGAGCACGGCGAACGTGAGCCGGTCGAAGGACCACGGGTCGGCCGCGCGGCCGGAGGGGGGCTGCAAGAGCCCGAGGATCGTGCCCGGATAGGAGATCTCGACGTTGGCGACGATGCCGTCGCCATGGCCCGGTCCGCTCGCCCCGAGCATCTTCGCCAGCTCGCTCCACAGCCACGCCTTCGCTCCTGCCGTCGGGACCACGATCCGGGGCGTGGCGAACAGATCGCGGTCCCGCGCGAGAAACTCGCGGGCCGGCGCGACGATCTCCCGCAGGCTCGTGACGTAGCGGATGGTGAGCGGCATGGCGGAGTGGACGATGCGGGGCAGAGGAGTGGCGGACGACGCCCGCGGGGCGGACTGGTCGCCGCCGGTTCGTCATGCCGTGGCACGCATTGTCTCCCCTGCCGGAAAGGGGGCAATACGTTGAACGGCGGACGGTTCATCCACCGCCGCCGCAGGCCGGGAAAAAGCGCGAGGATGGGGTATTCTCTGGCACCGAGTCGCGAGGATCCGCACATGAAGCCCGTGGCGATCGCCCGCCGGTTGGCCCGCGAGGTGGATGACCTCGTGTTTCGCGCGCCGACGGACTGCACGTACAACCCGCTCGTCTATGCCCGCAAGCCCCACGAGGCCTATCTGGCCCGCTACGCGCGGCAGGGGATCGACGCGGTGCTGGTGGGCATGAACCCGGGGCCGTGGGGCATGGCCCAGACCGGCGTGCCCTTCGGCGAGGTCCGGCTCGTGCGCGAGTTTCTCGGCATCGAGGAGCCGGTGCGGCAGCCGCCGCGGGTGCATCCCGCCCGGCCGATCGCAGGTTTCGCGTGTGTGCGGAGCGAGGTGAGCGGCCGCCGGCTCTGGGGGTGGGTGCAGGATCGCTTCGGATCGGCAGAGGCCTTCAGCCGGCGGTTTCTGGTCGTCAATTACTGTCCGCTCGTGTTCATGGAAGCATCGGGCCGGAACCGCACGCCGGACAAGCTGCCGGCCGCGGAGCAGGCGCGGCTGTTCGAGCCGTGTGACGACGCGCTGCGGCGTCTCGTGGCCTGGTGCGACGCGAAGCAGGTGATCGGCGTGGGTGGTTTCGCCGCGGATCGGGCCAGGGAGGCGCTGGCTTCGACCGGCTTGCCGATCACGAGCATCCTCCATCCCAGCCCGGCCAATCCCGCCGCCAACCGCGGCTGGGTCGCGGCCGTCGAGCGGCAGTTGCGCGGCCACGGGATCAGACTGCCACCCGTCCGCGGCACGGGCAAGCCACGCGGCGGGGACGGGCGGCGGGCATGACCGTCGTCGAGCGGGCGGCCTTCGCGCATGGCACGCGGGAAGGCATGCCACCCGGAGTCCCCCGGCTTCCGCCGGGGGCTTTTTGTGGGTGCGTTGTGCGTGTGCCTTTGAAAACAACGCCGGGCGATTCTCAGGGGTGCGTTGCGCGTGTGCCCAAGAAGCCCCGGGTGGAAACCCGGGGACTCCGGGTATGAAAACCACCCCGCTATCCATGCCGCACGACGGTCCGTGATGTTCCGGTTGAAACCTCCAGGAGATGGCACGCGGGAAGGCATGCCACCCGGAGTCCCCCGGCTTCCGCCGGGGGCTTTTTGTGGGTGCGTTGTGCGTGTGCCCAAGAAGCCCCGGGTGGAAACCCGGGGACTCCGGGCTTGAATGCCATCCCGCCCCCCATGCCGTTTGGCTGCTCACGCCGTGGCTGCGGCTTCACTGCGTGCGGTCGCCCGCCGCGGCCTGCGGTGTCGGCACCGACGCGATGCGCGTGCGCGCCTCGGAGGCCACGAGGTAGGGCCGCTTGTATTCGGGCATGTAGCCCTTCGAGCCGCGGACGCTGACCTGCTGGCCCACTAGCGGCGCGAGGTTCACACCCGCCTGCGGCGCGACGAACGCCAGCACGTTGTTGTGCTCGTCCACCAGCGCCCACCGCGGCGCATCGGGCCGGCGGGAAACCACGGTCGCCAGTCGGCCGGTCGTCTCGACCTGGTCGGGCGGGGTCCAGGTCGGCTGGCCGCCGGCCGGCGCGCCGCCGGGCATGACGCCGGGCCGAACCGGACGCGATCCGAGCGCCGAGAGGCTCGACCACATGCCGCCCAGCCGGAGCGGCGTCTGATCCGGAGCGGCGCCGGCCACGATCGCCTTTTGGCGGGCCTGGACGGCTTCGAATCGTGCCAGCCGGGCGTCGATCGCCTGGGCCCGCGTCCGCTCGTTCTCGGACGTGGCCCGCGTCGCCGCCAGCCGGAGCCGCTCCCGCAAGGGCGCGAGGTTCCATGCGTCGCTCGGACCGGTCACCGCCAACGAGAGCGCCAGATCGATGTCGGCGAGTTCGTCGCCACTGACGGCCACCGCGCCGCCGCTGACGGCTGTGGGCTGCGGCGCGGCCGACGGGTCGAACACGCCGGCGCCCAGCGGCAGCCAGCCGGCGAACAGCTTTGCCGCGCCAGCCGGCGGCTCGATCGGCCGGGGCTCCGCGGCCGGGGCAGGGGCGTTCATTTCCGCGACTGCCTGCCGAACGGCGGCGCCGGCTTCGCGGATCGCAGCCACGGCCTCCCCGGCAGCCGCCAGGCCGGCGCCGGGTGGCGGCGCCGCGCTGGCCGCGGGCGCGGGGGCCAGTTCCGCGGGAAGCTGCAGGTCTTCGCAGCGGGCCCAGCGAAACTCCCCCGCCGGCGGCTCGATTCGCACCCAGGTGCCGGCGTGCCGGCCGTTGTTCACGGTCACGGTCTCGAGCACGGTGACGCGTTCCCCCGCCTCGAGCGCCACCTGTGAGACGTGCCGCAGCTCATTGAGCTGTGAGCCCACCCGGGCCGCGACACCGTCGGTGACGACCACGCCCGTGAAGCCACCGCGCGGCGCGGCTGCCGCCGGCTCACGCTCGACATCCTGCAGCCGCAGCCAGCTGAAACTGCCGGTGACCGGCCGCACGGCGCAGTATCCGGAGCCATCGATCGCCCAGACTTCGAGCATCGTGCCGGCTGCGATCCGCTCGGTGGGATAGAAGTCGTCGCTGGGCCCGGCCCGCAGCAGCGTGTGCGCTGCGGTGACGGGCACCGTCACCGGCAGCGGCGCGGCGGCGACTGCGGGCATCGCCAGCCCCCACGTCGTGACCGCCATCGCCGCGGCGACCAGCGCCCGATCCATCCATGGATCTCGTCGCATCGTGTTCTCCGCCGATCCGTGGCGCAGTTCGCGGGAGGCAAAAAGAAGCGCGTAGACGAGGCTTGGGCGTCCTCGTCTACGCGCTCACGTTCGGGCGGCTGAAGCCGCCCTGCCGCTGACCTTGTAGACCACGGGCCGGCGGCGCTCAAGCGGCGAATTTTCCCGCCATCGGGGAGTGGAAAAAAGGCCTGTTTGCGACTGTTTCCTGCCCCGGGGGACCACCAAAACCCACCCGACCCGGTGGTTCAGGCAGACTGCGGCGACGGTGCCGCCGGCCACTCGACCTGTGACTGCTGTGCCAGCGCCAGCACCAGGGCCTGGGTGCCGAGCCGGCCCCCGCCCTGCGCCAGCATCCGCGCGTAGAGCGCCTCGGCCAGCGCCAGGCCCGGCAGCTCCAACTGCATGCGGCGGCACTCCTCGAGCGCGATCCGCATGTCCTTCACGAAGTGCTCCACCAGGAAGCCGGGCGCGAAGTCGCCACGCAGGATCCGTGGGGCAAGGTTCGTGAGCGACCAGCTGCCCGCGGCGCCGGGCGCGATGCCGCGGAGCGTGGTCTCGAGGTCGAGCCCGGCGCGGTGCGCGTAGAGCAGCGCCTCGCACATGCCGATCATGCCCGACGCGATCGTGATCTGATTGGCGATCTTCGTGCGCTGCCCGGCGCCGGGGCCGCCGCAGGCCACGACCGTGCCCGCGGTCGCCTGCCAGCAGCGGGCGACCGCCTCACGGGCCACCGCGTCGCCCCCGACCATCACGGTCAGCGTGCCCTCGCGGGCGCCCTTGTCGCCACCCGAGACCGGCGCATCGAGGGCCCACGTATCGCGACCGGAGGCCGTCGTGGCGATCTCCTCCGCCAATTCCGGCGCGCTGGTGGTGTGATCGACGAGGACGCCGCCGGGAGCGAGTCCGGCCAGCGCACCCTCGGGCCCGAGCACCACGGCCCGCACGTCGCCCGGATGGCCGACCATCGTGAACACCACGTCGCTCGCGGCGGCGACATCCCGCGGGGAGTCGGCCCAGGCGGCGCCGCGGTCGAGGAGGGCCGCCGCCGATTCCCGGCGCCGGCTGAAAAGGGTCAGCGAAAACCCGGCGTCGAGCAGCCGTCCGGCCATCGACCGGCCCATCACGCCGACGCCGATCCAGCCCAGCCGCGTGGCTGCCGGGGCGGCGACATGCGGCGGCGTGCGTGTCTGGTTCGCCTCCATGCCGTGCTCCATTACCAGCGGTCCGTCGGACGATCGAGCACCTCGCGGAGCAGGATCAGCTGCCGGAGCGTGGCCGGATTCCGCAGCATGGTCACGAGTTCCGCGGCGGGCTTGACCACCGCCGTCCGCGGCTCGACATCGCTCGCCGCGCCGGCCGCGATCGACGTGGAGAGATGCTCCAGTTCGTGGGCGAAGGCGTCGTGTACATGCCGCGCCACGTCGGCTGGGGCCGCCGCGGCCACCGGCCGCTCGGCGACGCGCGGTTTTGCGGGGGCCGCCGGCAGGGGCGGCGGCTCGCGTCCCGCGCCGGTTTTGGCGGCCGGACGACCAGCCACCTGCGGTCGAGCGACGGGCCGCTGTCGGCCCGGCTGGCGTGGCCGCTCGGCAGGCTGACCTCGACCCCCGGCCTGCCGCTCCAGAAACTCACCGATCTGCCGTTCGAGCTGACCGCGGATGTCGTCGGCCCGCGGAACGTCGGCCGCCGGCCGCGGCGGCCTCACGACCGGCGGCTGCGGTCGGCCCTTGCCCGCGGCCTTGAAGGCGTTGAACACCTGCGACACGATCCAGAAGAGCACGAACAGGACCGGCAGCAGGCCTTCAAGCCAGTCGAGTCCGGCGGCGAAGAGGTTCACGTTGCTGAGCTCCGCATGCAGCCGGGAACAGCGTTCGCGCCCGGTTCGATTGTAGGTGTCACCGGACGTGGGTTGCGTCTACCCAAAAAGCCCCGGGCGGAAGCCCGGGGACTCCGGGTATGCAAGCCAAACCGTCGTCCATGCCGCACGGCCGAAACCGCTTGTCTGGTTCCGGCACGCATCGCTTGGCCACTCCGTGTCTTCCTGCGGCGACGCCCATCACGTGCCCGCCGCCGCCGTCGGCAGCGTGCCGGTGGCGATCGTCCGCCGCATGTCGGTGTCGGCCTGGAGATTTCGCAGCTTATAGTAGTCGAAGATTCCCAGCTGCCCCGAGGTGAGC